>Ga0180085_1000028_pt1 | contig 38345 bp, 28 predicted proteins | sample EasRiv730_16_10D_FD_123013 | JGI IMG/M metagenome (GOLD analysis project Ga0180085, IMG submission 123013) | Soil microbial communities from meander-bound floodplain in the East River, Colorado, USA - East River metaG ERMLT730_16_10D | ecosystem: Environmental > Terrestrial > Soil > Floodplain ... | reverse complement strand
TTGTGGCGCCGTCGCGGGCTGGGGCAACTGGCTGAAGTCTTTGGTCCAGCCTATGTCGAACAAGACAAGGCTGCGCGCCTGTTTCTGTATCGCGGTGATCTGGACAAGGAATGGAGGAGCTACAGCTCCAAGGGCACAGACGAGGCCCACGGCATTGTCACGGCGTTCGTTCAAGGCATCAATGCTTACATCGACTGGCTAGGCAGCCACCCGGAACAAGTCCCGTTCGAGTTCAAGCATCTGGGCTACTCGCCTGCCAAGTGGACGGCCGAGGACGTGGTGAGGATTCGTTCTCACGGTCTTCACCGCAATCTTCAAAGCGAAGTAGACCGCGCCAATACAGCCTGCACGGCGGGCCTGAAGGCAGATGAGATCCGCATCCCTTTGCAGCCAGCCTGGGAAACGCAGGTTCCAGCCGGTCTCGATCCCTGTTTGCCGAAAGATGTGCTGAAGGTCTTCCTTCTTGCCACTCAGGCTGTCGCGGTCACGAAAGAGTCGCTCATGACCAGCGATGCCGAGACAACGCGGATTGCCGCAATCGACAGAGCGGATGAAGAGCTCGAGGGCAGCAACAACTGGGTGGTGTCCCCGAAGAAGTCGGCAACCGGACGCGCCATCATGGCGAATGACCCGCACCGCGCCTACTCTGCTCCAAGCCTGCGCTACATCACACACCTCAGTGCACCGGGTCTGAATGTGATTGGTGGTGGAGAGCCCGCACTGCCGGGGATTTCCATCGGGCATAACGGCACCATCGCGTTTGGAATAACGATCTTCCCCATCGATCAGCAGGACCTCTACGTCTACGATCTCAATCCCGCTCGAGCGAACGAATACCGTTACAAGTCCGGATGGGAGCCGTTCAAGGTCGTCCGCGAGGACATCAAAGTCAAGAACGGCCAGACCGTCGCTGCCGATCTTCTCTTCACGCGACACGGACCGGTCATCTTCCAGGAGAAGGATGAGCGGAAACCAGGAGGCCGGGCTTTTGCGGTGCGTTCAGTCTGGTTGGAACCGGGCACGTTGTCATACTTCAACGCCATAGACTCGATGCGTGCAAACACGTTGGAGCAGTTCAGGCATTCAATGCAAAAGTGGGGTGCTCCACCGCTGAACCACGTTTACGCCGATGTGAAAGGGAACATCGCCTGGCTGCCACGTGGATTGACGCCCAAGCGTCCTAATTGGGACGGCCTCCTGCCCGTTCCTGGGGATGGCCGTTACGAATGGGCGGGATTCTTGAACGGCGAGGAATTGCCTTCAGTTCAGAACCCGTCGCAAGGCTGGTTCGCGACGGCGAACAGCATGAATCTCCCGCCCGACTATCCCTACCGCGAGCGCAAGCCAAGCTTCGAATGGGCGAACCCATCGCGCTTCAACCGAATCAGTGAGGTGCTGAACGAACTGCCGAGAATTTCGCTCGAACAAGTGCAAGAGTTGCAGAACGACATCCTTTCGATTCCGGCTCGCCGGATTGTTACTTTGCTGGCGGGGCTGTCTTCGAACGACACCAAGACGCAAGCCGCCCTCGACTTGTTGCGAAGATGGGACTTCCGTGAGCTGGCGGAATCTGCTCCAACCGCCCTTTTTGAGGTTTGGCAGAGCCGGCATTTGCGGAAGGCGTTTGCCGGGGCGGTATTGCCGAAGGCGGCAAGTGAGGCCCTCCCTAGCACGGACATGCGAGTGCTGCTGAGTGCGTTGGAGAATCCGGCGGAGCATTTTGGCGCCGACGCAATGCACCGACGCGATGACCTCCTGCTGTTGACGCTCCATGCCGCGTTTATCGAGTTGGAGAAGTTGCAGGGCAGCGATCCGAAGGTGTGGCAATGGGGCAAGCTGCATCACAACTTCAACGAGCATGCTTTCTCCAAAATCGTCGACGAGTCGATGCGTGCGAAACTCGATGTCGGTCCGATTGCGAAGCACGGCAGCGAATTCACACCCAACCAATCCGCTTACCGTCTCACGGATTTCCTGCAAACCGGAGGTCCGTCCTTACGAATCGTCGTGGACGTGGGTAACTGGGACAACTCGCGAGCGATGAACCATCCCGGGCAGTCGGGAGATCCCGAGAATCCGCACTATCGGGATCTCGCACCGCTGTGGCGGCGCGGAGAGTATTTCCCGTTGCGCTATTCACGCAAAGCTGTCGAGCAAGAGACAGAACACATCATCCACCTGGTACCAACAGGCAAGTCAAACTAGACCTTCCTGGTGACTCTGGGAGCGCGGGCGTCCCGCCCGCGCCTGGTTGCGGAAGACCAAGGTTTTGGCTTCTGGTCACACCTCTGCGAGCGAGACTCCTGTGCCCCACCTTCCTGCGCCTTACTTTCGGAGATTCATGCATTGCTGAACATCCGGTTCTCAGTCTTGCTCTTCGGTTTCCTACTGTTCAGCGGCGGCTGCCGGGCAAAGGTAACAGGGCCGCCGTTTGCGCCGAAGGAAGCGTTGACAACGTTCCGTCTTCCAGAGGGATTCCGCATTGAGCTGGTGGCAGCCGAGCCTGATGTGGCCGATCCGGTCGCGATAACGTTCGACCCGCAGGGACGGATCTACGCGGTCGAGATGATTGACTATCCGGACGACCGGGAAGCGGGGGGGCGGATTCGCCTGCTCGAAGACCGTGACGCGGACGGCCGCTTCGAGACGAGCTTCGTTTTTGCCGACGGATTTCACTTTCCAACGGGAGTCATGTCTTGGAAGGACGGAATCCTGGTCGCGGCAGCACCCGATATTTTCTACCTGGTCGACACCGACGGAGACCATCGTGCCGACCGGCGTCAAGTGCTCCTCACCGGATTCAATCCCTTTAACCCGCAACTGCGCGTCAATGGATTCCTGTACGGGATCGACAACTGGATCTACGGCGCCTATCCCAAGTATGGACCCTCGCGGCGCAAGCCTGAACAATTCGGCAAACCCGGCGGCCCGTTGCACTTTCCAGATCATCCAGAAGTCTCGCCCGTGGACATTGCGCAGTTGGGTACCGATTTTCGTTTTCGACCCGATCAGCTCAAGATTGAACCCGCAGCCGGGAATTCCCAATACGGTAATACCTTCAACGAGCGCCAGCATCGCTTCGGGCTCTGGAACAACAATCACATCCGCCACATGGTCGTCGAGAACAAGTACCTGGAGCGTAATCCATACCACAGCGTCTCCTCGGCAATGCAGTTTCCGTCGGATCATGAGAACCAATCGATCGTCTTCCCCATCACGGAGTACCCGATCTACATCCACGAATCGCAGGTCGGGATGTTCACTTCGGCCTGCGGCAACACCGCCTACGCGGGCGGCAATTTTCCAGCCCCGTACGACCATTCCTACTTTGTCTGCGAGCCGGTTCACAATTTGGTGCACAGCGACCTGCTAACGCCAGCCGGCGCAACCTACGTCGCACAGCGCTCCGTGGACAAGGCGGAATTCCTGGCCTCGACCGACAGCTGGTTTAAGCCGGTCTTCACCACGGTGGGACCTGACGGCGCGCTCTACGTGGTTGACTACTACCGCAAGTATGTCGAGCACCCCGATTACGTGCCTGAAGGGATGGAAGGGAAGTTCGACCTGCGCGCGAGTGCCGGGCAGGGCCGCATTTACCGCGTCCTGCACAAGAGCAGCAAACCGGCACCTAAACCGCGCTTGAAGGACGCCGGCTCGGCGGAGTTGGTCGACCAACTGTCGAATCCGAACTTGTGGTGGCGCACCACGGCGCAGCGGTTGCTGGTCGAGCGGCAAGACACTTCGGTGGTGGCGCAATTGGAGGCCCTGGCGAGCCAGTCGGCCATACCGTTAGGCCGGGCGCATGCGTTGTGGACGCTCGAAGGACTCGGCCGGCTCAGAGCCGAGCTAGTGCTGGCAGCTTTGGCGGACCCGAACCCGCTGGTTCGCGAACAGGCCATCCGTCTTTCCGAGGAGATTCTCTGGCCGTCAGGCGGCTACACCGAAAACAAGCGTCCCCCCTTGGACAAGGGGGGACTTCAGGGGGGTTGGGGCGGTCGCAGCTTGCTGAAATCTCGCCCAGACTCCGCCCGCTTGACAAGAGGAGCAACGTCTCTATTTAGTAACGCGACCTCCGCAAAGATCCGACAGAAGCTCCTCGAAATGACGGGTGATCCCGATGACCGAGTACTCTTCCAACTGCTCTGTACGCTGGGCACCAACGTCGACGAGCCCGCCTTTGAGGCGTTGACAAAGATCACGCTCCCCCACATCGAGGACTCGTGGTTCCAGATTGCGGCTCTGTCGGCGGCTCCTGTCTCAAGCAGTCGTTGGTTGCGAGCGATCGAGCGGCAGCCCGGATTTCTATCCACGCATTCGAAGGGGAAGGAAGACTTTCTGATGCGCGCAGCTTCCATCGTGGGCGCCAGGCAGGACAATCGCGAGATGGCAGCCCTCGTGACTGGCGTCAAACGAGAGACCGGAGCCGACTGGTGGTGCGTGGCATTGCTCGCGGGACTGGCCGAAGGCATGCAGCGAGGCGGCCGCAGGCAGGCTGCATGGCCAGTGCCGGCTCAGGCCGCTCTGTCCGAGTTACTCGGCGCTTCCCCGAAGGTTGCATCGGCCGCGTTGAATGTGATCGAGAAATCGGCTCCATTCGACTCGCCACGCTTGCGGGCTGAGATCCAACGCTCGGCGGCAGTCGCACTAAGTGAGAAGACTCCGCTGGAGGGTCGCATCAACGCTGTCCGGCTGCTGGGACTGGATCGATCGGACGGCTCTCTGACCCTGCTCGACCAGTTGCTGGTGCCGCAACAAGCCACGGAGATTCAGCGTGCAGCCGCCAACTCGCTGCTGAGACGCGGCGACCAGACCGCTGTCCGAATCCTGATCGACAAGTGGAAAGGCTTTCCTGTGCCGGTGAGTGAAACCGTCTGGAGCACATTCTTGCGGGACACACGCCATCTAAACTTATTGCTCGACGCCATCGAGGCTGGCAAACTTCAGCCGTTCAGCTTCAACGTTGCCCGCGTCAATCAACTCCTGCGCCACAGCGACGAGGGGGTCCGGAAGCGCGCCAAAGCTCTGTTTGCCGAAGTGGCCAGCGATCGGCAGAAGGTCATCTCGAGCTACCATGATGCAGCCAGCCGCCGTGGCGACGTGACTCGCGGCAGGGAAGTATTCCGCAGGGTTTGCAGCGGCTGCCACCGCATCGGCGACATCGGTTCGGAAGTCGGACCTAATCTGGTCGATCTGGGCGGACGCCTGACCAAAGGGAACCTGCTGACGGAGATCCTCGATCCGAATGCAAGCATCGCTGCCGGTTACGAAGAGTACGTCATTGAAACCGTCGACGGCCGTACCATCACCGGCATCCTGGCGGAAGACAGCGCCACATCCGTCACGCTGCGCCGCAAAGAAGGTCACCAGGATACGGTGTTGCGCAGCAACATCGCCCGAATGCGCGCAAGCACCGTCTCGGCAATGCCCGAAGGACACGAGCGTGAGATTAATGCGCAACAAATGTCGGATCTGCTCGAATATCTACAAGGTCTGGGATCAGTGCCGGCACAAAAGGCCGCACGGCCCAGACTGTGAAGTGAGTTACTATTCAGAGCAAAGGTAAGAGGCCGTGGACCGTTTGTAGTACCGGCTTTAGCCGGGCCGCCTAAAGGCGGTACTACGAACGCGAACATGCTATGTGCTCATACTTATGCTTCCACTAATATGGCTGGCGTTTAACATCTCCTCTGAAGCCGCGAAAACATTAAAAGGTAGGGACGCGCTGCCGCGCGCCCACAACTGTAAATCCAATCCGGACGTGGGGCCCGCGGTGGTCTGTTGCCCCTTGTCGTGAATAGGTCGCCGACTTGATTGAAGGGAACATGCCATGAACCGTCGTGCATTCTTTAGGGCTATTGGAACGGGATCGGCTAGCCTTGTTGCTGCTCTGTCCTACGCTCAGCAGGTTCAACGTTACGACATCCTGATCAAGAACGGTGAGGTCCGCGACCCAGGCCGAGAGTTTCGGAGTCGATCCGACGTCGCAATCTTGAACGGGAAGATCGCAGCCATTGAGCCAAGCATCCCAGCCGATCGGGCACTCGACGTCGTCGATGCCAAAGGACTCTATGTCTCTCCTGGCCTCATCGATCTGCACACCCATTGTTTTTGGGGTGGAAGCGGCATCGGGATAGAAACCGATCCCATTGCGGCCCGCTCGGGCGCCACCACTTGGGTTGATGCTGGTAGTTTCGGGTATGACCAGGTGGACGGATTTCGGCGCTTCACCGTGCTTCGCTCGCAGGCAAGAGTCTTCGGCTACATCTATCTATACCCAAGCAGCCGCAACCCCGACATTGATCCAGTGAAATACGCTCGGGGCGTTATGCGCCAGACGGGAGAAGCGGCACAGGCAAACCGCGACATCATCCTGGGGATCAAGTTCCAAGTGGGTTCGAATATGAACGGCAGGTACAGTTTGGAGCTTCTAAAGATTGCACGGGAATTGTGCGACCAGTTCAAGCTTCCGTTGATGACGCATATCAGTTTTGCTCCACCGGAGACGCCGGAAGTGATGGAATTGATGCGCCCAGGCGACGTGGTGACGCATTGTTACAACGGACACACGCTGGGCATTGTGGACCCGGACGGGAAAATCAAACCCGGAGTGCGGGAAGCCCGAGAGCGAGGGGTGCTGTTTGATGTAGGCCATGGGTTGGGAAGCTTCAACTTCCCGGCAGCTCGCAAGGCCATGCAGGCGGGCTTCTTGCCGGATACTATCTCGACCGATATTTACACCCTCAACGTCAATGGTCCTGTCTATGATCTGCCGACCACCATGTCGAAGCTCTTGCATCTGGGCATGAGCTTTGACGAAGTGCTGAAGCGCACCACGACCAACCCTGCAAAGGTGATCAATCGGATTCAAGGGCTCGGCAGCATTGAAGTGGGAGCACCTGCCGACGTGGCGCTGCTGGCCATCGAAGAAGGAGAGTTCCAGCTCGTCGACTCCCAGAAGAACACGGTCACCGCCAAACAACGCATTGCCAGTCGCTTGACTATTTGCCGCGGCAAGCGCCTCCTTGCGCCAGTTTAGCCTCATGCGGACATTCCCCCTTAACAAAGGGGGAGAGAAGGCGAAACGACAGCGGTTGTTGCCCCTTCAGGGGGTTGTCTTACAAAACGGGAAAGCTGAAAATCAACGGGAGCACATGCCAAGGCGATCAGCATTTTTCGTACCTTCCTTTGTCCCTTTGCAGGACAACCCCCGCGCCAAAAGGCGCTGCCCCCTTTTCTAAGGGGGAATATCACCAGGTGTAGTGAACCGTGTACCGGATCACGGCCTCGCCGCCGGCCGCAATCGTGGGTCGAAACTCCATGGTGCGGGCATCGATGTCTCGGTGTTCCATCGAGCCTGTCGTGATCGTCCACTGAAGCCAGCGGTACAGATGTTCGACAACCCGGACTTCAACGCGTTCCTTCTTGTGGTTGCGGACCTTGATCTCGAACGATTCATCCAGCCAGTGGTTGTTGCTATCGAGCCTGAAGTTGGTCTGACGGCGTTCCCCCACAATGTCAAAGGCGTTGCCGGTGTAGAGACGAACCGTTTCGTCTTTCGGCGTGTGGTCGATCTGATCCTCGCCAATGAATTCGTTTCGCCCGTCCAGATCGCGCCTGTAGAGTTTCACTTTGCCTTTGGGAAGCGGCATTCCTAGATGGCCTTTCTCCGAGTTCTGGAACTCGAGCATCACCCACACCTTGGGATTTGAGATCGTTCCATATTCAGGCTGGCTGCGAATGCTCGAATAATCCCAGCCGCGGTAGCGCTGATCGAGTTTGAATCCATCGTAAACGTAGACCCGGCTGGCAGGAACATTGGCGGCGCGGACGAATTCCACCTGCTTAATCTCCCGATCCAGCACCGTCGTTGGCCGTGCCAGAGTATAGAGGTGGTACTCTTCGAAGGCACGCTCAGCCACAGGAGGGGGCGGAACAGCTGCCGCTCTGGCCATGCCGCTGACGACCTGGAATCCTTCCATATCCGGCGCGGCACGGGCCACGTCGCCGGCCATGAGCTTTACATTGGCGTTGTCAAAGTCTTTGCCACTCATGTTTTCAAGTGTGACCCAGCCCACAATGTCAAACGTGTCGCCCTTCTCCGGAGCAACTGCGTTGTAGTTGGCTTCCCAGCGCATTCCACCCGTAAGGTAGGAAAACTCAACGTCGTGCTTGCCTGCAGAATCCGCCCACAGACGCCACAGCAGGGTCGGTTTCAGGAAACTCTTCGGGTCAAGCGCCTCAAAGATCGGTTTGCCCGGCAGACCGAACTGGATCTTGCCATCGACCTCCACAATGGGCTGTCCGCCACCTTGAGGGTTTGAAAAAGCCATCTGGTTATACTGATATTGCGGGCCATAGCGCTGAAAGGCGGATGTGTGAGGGATATACCCGCTCCGGAGAATCTTCCCTTTGACGATCTTCTTTTCGCCGCCGGTTGGCAGCGTGATTTCAAAGTCAATCGTTCTGCCTTCCGACTTGCGCAGCAGCAAGCCTTCACTCAGTGGATCGCTTTCGTAGTTCTGTTCCAGAATCTTGATCAAATCGGGTTGGCGGAGGTGGCGCAGCACCACCGACTCAGGCTCCAGGTGAGCGGTGATGTCGGTCATGCGGACTTCATTTTCACCTTTCTTCAGGTCCAAGACGCGATTCTCCTTCACCGTCGCAAAGTTCTGGTTGTAGACAGTGACTTGCGTCTGCGCGCTCACCGTGCCGACCATAAGCATCAATATGCCAAGCAGTGATTTCATATGTGCTCCTTTGAATCCCCATTACCAAAGGGGGTAGCGGCGGAGTGACGGTGGTCGCACAGCCGCCCGGGCGTTTGTCATGCAAACTGCGGATGCTTTACCGCAGCGCGTCGCACCTCAAATGCTGCGAGTCTCTCCCTTGGCTTTCGTGACTCGCCCGACAACCCCCGCGCCCCAAAGGGCGCTGCCCCCTTTGTTAAGGGGGAATTGCGGGTTGTCCTAAAACACCATTACCTAATGGACGTATTCCCATCCAATACTTGCAGGAATCAATGTCGATTCCTTATTTTCTTCGGCTAAGAATGGGTCGAACTGCAATTACGTGAGACGTCGATTCGGGGCTGGAGGTTGTCGGAAGCACATCCAGTTGGAAGGCAGAAGCCGAGTTCACCTTTGACCTCGATGAACTGGATTTCACCTGGGCCGTGGTGCTTTCTCTGGTGGACGACTGCTGTTCACCAAATCTTCCAACGATTGTTTGCGACTGATGGATTCCTCGATCATGTCCCGCAAAGATTCCGCGCTGCCTCTGTACCCATCTGCTGTCTCAGTGGTAAGCAACGGCTCCAACGCCGCTCGCGCCTCAGAAAGGCGCTTGGAATAAAACAGCAGACCCACCAGAGCGAGCCGATACTGCGGATTGCTGGGCTCCAATCTTATCGCAGCCTCAGCGTGGGGAATGCCCTCTTCAAAGCCGCGACCCAGCATCAGAGTCAGATGGGCCAGGGAATAGTGCCCCGCGGCGAAGTTGGGTCTCAACTGAACGGCAGTTTCCAGCTCGCGGCGAGCCGAATCGGCCAGGGTTGCGTTGTCGGTGTCGTTGCTCAGTTCCTGCAGCAACATTTCTGCGTGATAGTAATGGGATAGTGCATTCTTCGAGCCGTATTGGTTCGCGTGCTTGAAATACTCTGCAGCCTCGCGCCGTCGATTCTGATGAATGCGCAGCCAGCCCAATCCTTCATAGGAGAGTGCTAGCTGCGGATCGAGCGCCACGGCCTTATTGAACCAATCTTCAGCTTCAGTCTCTCTCAGAGACCGATAAAGCAAATCACCGAGATAGGCCTGCACCTCTGCTGGAGAGGACTGCGTTGTCGAAGTCTTCTGGGCATCCCATGCCACTTCGAGGTCTTCTTGCACTACAGGGTAGGCAAAGTGCCGGGCTGTCTGTTTCAGTTCTGCGTCTAAGGCAGTAGCGTCGATTTGAAATGCCCTGACCAGTGCTTGCTGCGGGTCGGTCCCGTTCGCAAGCAGTTGGTTGAACTCGATGGCTCCGACCGGGTGAACGTGACCCCTTCTGATGAGCAGCTTGTGAACCATCAGCCAGGATGTTGCGTAGAACGGCCCGCTCTTTGTCCCTTCATCGTAGGATAGGGAGTTCCGGCTGACATCAAAAAGCTCTGTAAGCAGCATTGGCGGGTGCTCCCGCAGATAGGTTATGTGTCTTTGTGGAGCCTGGCCCAGGCGGGCTCTGTTCGCTCCTAACTCGACGGTCGAAAAAAACTCGGCCAGTCCTTCTCTCCACCAGGCTGGCCATCGCTCGGTGAGCGAACCGAAGAGGAGATGAGCATACAAATGGAAGGCGAGCTCGGAAGTCTGCCGTGTCCCAGCTCCAAGGTGGAGCACCAGCGTCTCCCGGTCCAGATCCCTGTGGAAGAACCCGGACGACTCAATCGGCTCGCCATCCTTCAGTGGGAGGAACGGGTGGAGGTCTCGATCGGTTTCGAAAAGATAGACCCGCAGCGGCGGGCCTCCGTCTCTGGATAGGCCCAGACTCTTTCGGAACAATTGACGAAAAAGGGCGAGCCGCCGGGCCATCTCTACGGCGGCATTTTCCGACACTGCTCCCACCACCTCAAGGTCTGGGCTGGAGAAATAGTTCCATCGGGTCGCCGCTTCAGCCGGAGAACACGAGAACGTCAGGAGACAGACCGCAATGAACCAGCGAGAGATTGTGGGGCGCATGAGACCAATATGTACTCCAATGGCGGGGGAGTCAATCGCATGAAAGCCGACCTCTAAACGCTCCTTCGAAGATTCCACCCTTCAATCGCGACTAATCAAAGCGAGTGTCTCCGAAACGTATTCGAAACATGACGAGGCCAAGACTCCCCTCCTCGATTGAGGAGGGGATGCCATGGCCAGGGGGCATGGCGGGGGTGGTGCGTGCGAGGAGGAATCCAACTACCCCGCTGGCCAACTCGCAATTCGGATTCAGCCCGCGGCGGGGAATCGGATCAAGACCTTGCAGGCGCCGTCTTTTCGGTCAGAGAAGGTTTCAAATGCGGTCTGGATTTCACTCAGCGGGAAGCTGTGGGTCACGAGCGGCCTCACGTCGATCCGCCCTTCGCCAATCCACTGAATGGCCAGGGGGAAATCGCGCGTAAAGTCGGGGCCAACACTGGTGGTCAGGGTGAGGTTCTTGAAAAACAGATCGCGCCAACGGAGGCCATCGATGAGCTGAGGCGCCATTCCGAAGTAGTGAATTCGCCCCTGGCGGCGGCAAAGGTCGATGCACAAGTTGAGGGCGTGCTGTTCGTGCCCAACCGCCTCAACCACCAGATCGGCCATCGCTCCGCCAGTCAGATCAGCCACTGCGGCAATCGGATCTTCCTGGTCCACGTTGATCACCGTGGTCGCTCCCATGCGTTTGCTCAGGCCCAGGCGGGAAAGAATCCGATCGATTCCGATAATCTGTTTTGCACCGAGATTGCGTAAAGCGCCGGTAAACAGCAAGCCAATCGGACCCTGGCCCACCACCACGACATTCCATCCCAGCAGGTTAGGCAACATCCGCAGGCCGTAGAGAACCGTGCCGAGCGGTTGAGAAACGATCATCTCTTCCAGGGGCCGCCTGAGATCGAGCGGAACCACCAGGCTTTCAGAAATCGCAAAACGCTCAAAAATTCCCACGTGGTTCGTAGGCACGGCCAGCACTTTCTGGCCCTCACGAAATCGGCTGCCGTCCGCCCAAAGGACGGTTCCAACCATCTCGTGCAACGACAGCCCAACTTGTAACGGATACTCCGGATGCTGCTTTACGAAATAGGGCACATCCGATCCGCACAGGCAGCTGATTTCCGGTTGGAAAACGATCTCGCCGGATTTCCCTGGCACGGGCTCCGGATAATCGATCAATTCAATTTTTCGTCTTTGGGTGATTTGTCCAGCCAGCATGGTCGGGAACTATACAAGGGCGAGACAAAAATCCGTAGAAAATTTTGGCTCCCTGGGCTCGGCGTGACCGAACGAACATTGCATAAGGTAGAGCGGGCGCTCCGTCGCCCGCTGGCGCTTCGCGCGCGCTCAAACAAACGCGCGCAGGAGCCCGCGTTCCACCGGTGTTGTCCGCGATCTCACAAGAGCGACTATGAAACCTGTCGACCGAGAACCTTGACAAAACTCTCCCTCTCCCCAACGCGGGAGAGGGCAGGGGTGAGGGGGCAAGTACATATTTGAGAGTTCCCACCCACTTACGCAAGTCTCATTGGTCAGCAAAGCGAAGGCGAAGCGTTACTCTGTCCGTTCGGCTGCCACCACCCTCTCCTCATTCCGCCATGAAGTGTTTCGAGTCAACCGGCCGAACCAGCAGATTCGCAACCAGCGCAACCGCCAGCAGGCAGGCCATCAAAATCATCGTTGAATTGTACAGTGTGCTAGCGGGATTGACCGTTCCAGCCGGAGCGCTCACCATCAGCTTCGCCAGCGTTATGGTTCTCTTTCAGGAAGGGGAACCATAGCTGTCAGAAGTTCAAATGGCAAATGGTTTTGTGGTGGAAGGTGGGGCAGGCGTTTGCTTGCACCGATGTAGCGTGCGCTCTGCGAGCGCACCAGTCGGCTCTCAGAGCCGACGCTACAATAGCAACTCCAAATGGAAGCGGCGATCTAGTTTCGTGACTGGGTTTCCTCTTGAAGCCACACTGGCAATCGGCTAGATTTGAGCAACTCGTTTTGCTCTGGCATTGTTTTTCGTTGTCGGAGCGCGGCCAGCCAGTCACACACTGATCTGAGAACATGCCCCCATCTTCAAGGTAGATGATGGCGGGGTACCAACGGACTTTCGGCGTCCTGCCGCGGTTGACGAAGTTCAGTGCCGTGACCAGCTCGGTTGACGCAGATCGTCCAACACAGGTGGTGTCCGATGCGGTTCTTGTTCCGTGGTTCCTATCGGTTGTCGCTCATCGCAGGAGTTCTCCTGGGGCTAGTGCCAATCACTCATTTTGTGAGCGCCCAGCAAACGCTCCCTCCCATCCAATTCAACGTGCCGTATCGCTGCGCAGATGGAACCACCTACATCATCCAGCGATGCGAGATGGGCCGCAAAGGGGAGGTCTGCTTCTACCGCATCGAGAAGAACGGCCAGCTCGAAACGGAGGCGTACAACGTCCGCTCGCAGATGACCGGTTGGATGACGGCATGCCCGCCGCAATCACCGGCTGGGCAACCAAGTTCTGGTGGCGGGCAGACTGGACCGGCGCCCGGACAGCCACTAAACCCGCCATATCTGAGCGAAATGCCGGCGCCGGAGCGGGTGATCGCAGTGCTCAAGGGCCCGACACCCAAAGCCACTGCGCTGCTTCAGATCGGCGCGTTCTACCAACTGGAGGAAGTCATTCGCACGCTGGCTGGCCGGCGAGCCATCCGCAATCAACTGACACCTGACGAAGTCAGATTGATGCAGACCTACTCCGCTGCTTCGCTCCAGGTGAGCCAGGCGACTGAAAAGACGCTGGCGAGTGAGCAGGAGAAGGCAAAGTGGCGGAATGATGCGCCGTCCGAGTACCGCTTCGCGACAAGCGATCCCCGTTTCGGTGTGGAGGGAACGCAGCTGTTCACGCGGCTACTTTCTGAAAAGCTCCGGACGCAGTTCGCAGCAGCGATTGGCGCCGAGCAGGAACGTCACCGAGCCTTCGTTCAATCCCAGACCCAGAATGACCAGGCAGGCGCCCAGACAACGTCAACGTCGCCATACATACGAAACGACCCCGGCACTTTGGCCGCCCGGCGCTGTGTAGAGCTCGGAGGAAACGAGCTCGGATGCGTTGGCAAGGGCTTCATGACGGGTCTGCTTGGCGAAGGTCTGACCGACTTCCTGAGCGGGAAGAATTCTCGCATGGGGCTCACCATGACAGGGAATTACGCTGGCGCCACGGGCCTCTCGCTCTCTTTTGGCGATGACGGCGTATCCCTTAGTGGCTGCGGGAAGCTTGTCAGTGATTCTCATCCCTACACGGTTGCGAAAAATGGCAATGGATTCCTCATAAAGGTGCAAGCCGAGCCCAAACCGCTCGCTTTCAATTTGGGTCCTGACGGACAGCTCGCAGGCCCTGGCGTCACAGACCTGGCAGGACAGATCATCACCGGGTACAACAATGTGTGGATGCAGGAGTATCGGAATGGCGTGCCAGAGGTCGGCGGGAGTTGCCAGGGAGGCCGTTGCGGCTATTGGACCCAGGTGCCTGTTTTTGCCCCAAAGACGGAACGTTGCACGATCGGGGCGTTGCGGCCGACAGGGCCGACACTGACAGGCGGAAGTCTCGTCAGTTCTCTCGTTGGAGTGGCATCGGGACAGTCCGCCGGGCAGGCTTTTGGCGAATCCGAGAAAGACCTGCCAGCTCCAGGACCGCGCGTGACTGGGCAGTATGCGGGTCAAGGTGGCCTCTCCCTTGATTTCAGCGCGGAGCGTGTTGTTCTCGACTGTGGGGAAGCCCACGTCGCCAGACGCTACACGGTTGAGAATGCGGCCAATCAGGTTCTGGTCAGCGTGAACAATGGCGCCTCGCTGTTTTTGTTGGCGCTCCAGCCGAACGGCAACCTCGCGGGTTCAGGCAATGTGGAAGTGAGTGGGCGCGTCGTCACGGGTTCGACAGGAAATGGCATTGCCTTCGCACCACGAACTGCGCGCTGTGCCGCCGGCGTTCTGGCTCCAAGAGCAGGAGCTGCCTCAGCCCCTGCTCTCGCATCATCGCCGCGGGCTGTCCCCCCGAGCAGTAGCACTGCCATGCTGTCCCTGACAGCTGGGCTTCCCACGCAGCCGGGCAGCCCGAGTCCGCTCGCAGGCATCACCATGTACCTGATGAAGGAAAGCTTTGCCAGCATTCTCACCAAAAGCGGAATCCGACCCGCCCCGGGCATGAGTGTCATCCAAAGTTGGGGAGCGGCTTGCAATCAGAACGCACCGGAGTGTGCCCAGGCTATAAATGCGACCGCGCCCTACATCACAAACAAGGTTAAGTTCGATATCTACGGCCGTGCAAGCTTTCCTGCCGTCCCGTCGGCGACATACGACGTCTTCGGCTGGACCTTATACAACGGCCACCATCTCGCCTGGGACCTGCAAGTCGATCTCAAAGCTGGCGCCAATACCATCGTCCTGGATCAGCGCAATGCCATCGCGCTGCAGTAGGTATTCACCTCAAACGAGCGGCAAGAACTCAGCCAAGTAGCATCCCGAACGCAACGCCATCGTGGGGAACTGCGAAAAAATTTGCTGCGCATTCGGGCTGGCTGCAATTCCCCCTTAGAAAAGGGGGCAGCGCCGAAGGTGAAGTCTTGAGAAGACTTCACGTGGTCGCGTAGGCGTGGGGGTTGTCCTGAGGTTCCGAAAGCAGATGGAAGATGCTGACGGCGCTCGCAATAGCGATTCATTGACTCTTGGTCTTCCCGTTTTCTTCAAGACAACCCCCAGACGGCTACGCGAGGCTGTCGCTGCGCCGTCGCCCCCTTTGACTAAGGGGGAATTTTTTCACAGCCCGCGCTGGGGCGAGGGGGACCGAACTCCTTTTAGGATCTCCGGTCATGAAGACTGTCGCCAGTACATTGTGTAATCCTCAGTAATCCTGAAAATCAGCGTCTGTCATCGGGAAGACCTCATGAGGAATTCTCCACAAAACAACCTGAAGAGTTACCTGTCGCTGACTCACTTCTTGCCGGCAGTTTGTTGGCTGCTGGCTCCACTGCTGCTGTCCCAAACTCCCGCTGACCCCAAAGTGAACATTGTCTCGATCGTCACCGACGATCAGGCGCTCTGGTCCATTGGTGCGTACGGCAACCGCGAGTCGATCACGCCGAACATGGACCGCTTGGCGCTCGAGGGCGTCAAGTTCAACAACGCCTTTGTCACAACTCCCGTCTGTTCGCCCAGCCGCGTCGCATTCCTGACCGGACTCTATGGTTCGCAGGTTGGGATCACCGATTTCCTCTCATCGGATGAAGGTGCATCGGGGATGGGCCTACCCGCGTCTGCGGTCACCTGGCCACGCGTGTTGCAGCAGAACGGTTATCGCACCGCCCTGTTTGGGAAATATCATCTCGGCACGCTGCCCGACTTTCACCCGACGAAGCGAGGCTTCGACTACTTCATGGGCACGCAGGAAGGCGCCTTTGCCACGTTGAATCCGCGTCTTGAGGTCAACGGGCAAATGACCGAGCTGAAGGGCGCGGCCTCCGACATCGTCATGGACGATGCCCTGCGTTGGATCGAAGCCAACCAGGACAAGCCGTTTGCCGCCTTGATCCACTTCCGCGAACCGCACTTGCCTTACACGCCAATGCCCGACGAGGACATGCGGCTCTTCAAAGACCTGGACCCAACCATCCCCGATGTGAAAGGACTCGATCGGGAACAGGTGAAGCAGTTCTATCGGGAGTATTACGCCAGCGTTCACGCCGTGGATCGGAACCTGGGGAAGCTGCTCGCGCTGCTCAAACGGCTGAAGCTGGACCGCCGGACGATCGTGATGTTTCAAAGCGATCACGGCTACAACATCGGACACCATGGCATTCACACCAAAGGCAACGGCAATGCCATCTTCGGCGGCGTGAACGGCCCGACGCGCCCAAACATGTGGGATACCTCGCTGCGCATCCCGCTGCTCATCCGCTGGCCGGGCACGCTCCAGGCTGGGTCAGAGATCAACGAGACGGTGCTCAATCTGGACATGTTCCCGTCGGTATTGGGGCTGCTCAAGATCAAGCCGCCGGCGGAGGTTCGGCACAACGGACAGGATTTCACGCCGCTGCTGTTTGGAGCGCGCAATGCCAACTGGCGCACCGAAATCTTCGGGCAGTACGATCTGCACAACTCTGGCCTCGCTTACATGCGCATGCTGCGCACGAACGACTGGAAGCTGGTGCGTTACTATCACACCAACGGTCTGGATGAACTCTACGATTTGAAGAACGATCCGGGAGAGTTGACCAACCTTTACAGGGATCCGCAGCACCGCGAAGTCCGCGCTCGATTACAACAGCGGCTGGATGGACGCATGAAAGCGATTCACGATCCGATTGTCGACGGGAAGAGCCAAGGTATTCCCCCTTAACAAAGGGGGCGGCGCCGCAGGCGCCAGGGGGTTGTCTGTATTAATTGGTCAGACGCTTTCGATGAACTTGAAGAGTCAGGAATGGATGATTCTGGAGCGCGATTTTCTACCGCTGCCGGTACCGCCGAGTCAATAAAGGCAAGGTCACGGAATGCAATGGATGTGAGATCCGCCAAAGAAACTGAGATCGATCACTTGGCTAAGATCTGGTACGAAGGCTGGCATGATGCGCACGGGCAGATTGCGCCGGCGGAACTCACCCGGCTTCGCACACTGGAGAGTTTCAGAGACAGACTTCAAGCAGCACTTCCGGATGTGCGAGTCGTAGGTACGAGTGGTGAGCTCCTTGGATTTTGCATCATTAAGGGCAACGAACTGTATCAACTCTACGTCTCGGCACCATCAAGAGGTTCGGGCGTCGCAGCCGCGTTGATTGCTGATGGAGAGGCTCGGCTTTCTGAAAACGGCGTCGCTACGGCTTGGCTGTCATGCGCGATCGGAAACGAGCGAGCCGCGAGATTCTATGAAAAATGCGGATGGCATCGGACGGGAACGATGATCAACCAACTGGAAACCTCGCAGGGAAACTTCCCGCTGGAAGTCTGGCGTTATGAAAAATCTTTGAAACGCCCAACCTGAAAACGCCCATTCCGGCCTTACATGCGCATGCTGCGCACGAACGACTGTATGGAAACGGGTACGTCACTATCACTCAAAGGACTGGATGAACTGATGAAGGCAATTCGCCATCCAATTGATCGGGAGAGCCAATAACGCGAGCGAACAACTTCTGACTTCGAGGAACGCATCGTGTTGTAGGAGGTCAGCTTCTTTGGAGGTCCCCTGCTGCTGTTCCCTCCCGGAGGATTCTGGTAGACTCACTTCATGAAGGTGAACGATCTCTCCAAGGTCCTGCATTCAGATCCCGAAATTCTCGGCGGTACGCCCGTTTTCACCGGTACACGCGTGCCGGTGCAGAGCTTGTTTGACCATCTGGAAGGCGGGCAATCCATCGATGACTTCCTGGAGGGGTTTCCGAGCGTCCGGCGCGAGCAAGTCATTGCTTTGCTCCAAAAGTCGCGCCAGGACCTGTTAAGAACTGCCTGACGTGACAATTCTGCTCGATGAGAATCTCGACTGGCGACTGCGGCGGGAGTTGTCTGGGCACATCGTCGACTCGGTCCCCCTGATTGGATGGGCTGGTCTGAAGAACGGGGAACTGCTGACACGTGCCAATGGACAATACGACGTTTTCGTCACGATGGATGCCAACCTCTCTCTCCAAGAGCACCTCGCCGGATCACGAATCGCCGTGGTGGTCCTGAAGGCAGCGAGCAACCGACTTGCTGACACGCGCTCCTTGATGCCCAAAGTCCTGGAACTGCTGCCCACCTTGTCTCCCGGCACATGCACCTTCGTGTCCTGAGCCGTTCACGCAGCCCACTCCGCACAGAGTAACTCCGCTTGCATCAGCACCGTTTTCACCGCCTCTTCCTGCAAATCCAGTGAGGTCCGGGCTCAATCGCAGCAGCGCTTGGATGAACGTATGAAGGCAATTCACGATCCGATGGTCCGTGAGAGCCATAGTGAGGACCGCTGAGTATTCCCCCTTAGCAAAGGGGGAAGCGCCGGAGGCGCCAGGGGGTTGTCTGTCTAATTGACGGGGCGCAGCTCTGTTCAGCGGCACGCGGCGACTTACACAGCCCGGGACTACGTGTTTGCAGAACGCGGAACAGAGATATGCGTCGATGATATGCTTGAAAACGCCACGAGTTGAAACTGCGATGAGGTCCGACTCTGAATGAAAATTACGCGCCTGGAAACATTTCTGACGCATGCCGGCTTGCGCAACTATCTCTTCGTGCGCTTGACGACCGATACTGGATTGACCGGTCTTGGAGAGGCTTCGCTCGAATGGCAGGAGCGAGCCGTCCAGACTCTTCTTCACGACTGGGTCGAAGATCGAATCCTGGGCACCAGTCCCTTCGATCTCGAAGACGTGATCAGTGATCTCATTCGCGACCAGTACCAGGGTGGCCCCACCATTTTGACAGCGATCAGCGGCGTGGAGATTGCCCTGTGGGATTTAATTGGCAAAGCCAGCGGCGAACCGGTGTTCAAGCTGCTGGGTGGCCAGGCTCACGACCGTTTGCCGGCGTACGCCAACGGTTGGTATGGCAGCGCAAATTCTCCCAAGGAGTATGCCAGCAAAGCCAGCGAGGTCGTGTCAGCCGGATACACGGCGCTGAAGTTCGATCCGTTTGGAGTGGCATGGCTGGAGATGACGCCGGCAGAAATGAGCGTGGCAGAGGAGCGGGTCGCCACGGTTCGCGAGGCCGTCGGCGATGAAGTTCAGCTAATGATCGAGGTCCACGGACGCCTCTCGGCAAGCTGCGCCATCGAGATGGGCCAACGTCTGATTCCTTACCGGCCTGCCTGGTACGAAGAACCCGTAACTCCCCACAGCCTGGATCTCTTGCACGAAGTGAAGCAAGCTCTCCCCTTTCCCATCGCCGCTGGCGAACGGCTTTACATGCTGGAAGAGTTCGACCGATTGACCGCGATGCAGGCCTGCGACATCGTCCAGATGGATCTGGCTCACTGTGGAGGCCTCGCGATGGGGAAGAAGATCGCTGCGTTGGCGACTGAGCGCGGTGTGATGGTGTCTCCCCACTGTTCCATAGGTCCGGTGGCTCTGTGCGCTGCGTTGCATTTTGACTGGTCCACAAAGAACACCAGCATTCAGGAGAATTTCGGCGATTACGATGTGCCCTGGAGGCACGACTTCCTGCGCGGCTGGAACCCCTGCCAGAACGGCTTCTATGGGGTACCTACCGGACCGGGTCTGGGAATTGAACTGGATACCAGCGTATGCCTGGCTCATCCTTATCAGAAGAACCCCTTTCCCTCGTTGTGGGATAGCCGCTGGCTCAAAGAACTCACACAACGCGAACCTCAGGAGAACGCCTAGTGCCGGCCTTTCTCGCCGTCCGGCTCAATGCAGACACTTACCCGGTCGACCCCCGGGAGTGCGTCGAACTCGAACAGGCTGATGCTGAACTTCTTGCCCTCGAAGGCGAGACGGAGCAGGACATCATTCAGGCAGCCCGTCACTGCGATGCTCTCCTTGTTATTTCAGCCAAAGTTCCAGCCCTTGTCATAGAAGCGCTGAGTCGCTGCCGGGTCCTGTCACGTCTTGGCGCCGGAACGGATCGCATTGACGTTCAGTCCGCCACGGAACGGGGCATCGTTGTCGCCAACGTTCCGGATTTCTGCGTCAATGAACAAGCCGAACACGCAATGGCTCTCCTGCTGGGCTGGGCGCGTCAATTACCCTTCATGCTGGATGCGATGAAACAAGGCAACTGGAATGCGAGACACCACCCCCTGGTTCATCGTCTCGCAGGGAGAACGGTTGGACTTGTGGGCTTTGGCGCCAGTGCACAAGGGGTTGCCCAACGGTGCTCTGCTTTTGGAGTTCAACTTCTGGCGTGGGCACGTGATCCCGAGAAGGTCCGGGACAAAAGCAGTCTTTGGGAGTCGAGCTCGTCTCATTAAACGACCTTCTCACCCGGGCAGACTTTGTCTCCATCCATTTGCCGCTGAATGACGAGACGCGCGGTGTGATTGGACACGCTCAACTCGCGCGCATGAAGCCTACGGCGGTGTTGATCAATACGGCGCGAGGCGCCATCGTCGATGAAGCGGCTTTGATCGCCGTTCTTCGCGAGCATCGCATTGGCGGCGCAGCGCTGGACGTCTTTGACACGCTGGATGTATTTTCAGCAGGAACCTCACAGCCTCCCACTCACCCGCTCCTGGAGTTAGACAACGTCTTGTTGACGCCTCACTGTGCAGGCAGCTCGGTGGAGTCCACGGCCGATTCCAAGATTCGAGGCGCGCGTAACGCCGCCCTGGTGCTCCAAGGCAGCTGGCCCGCTCACCTTGTCAATCCAGGGGTGATTCCGCGCTTCCCGCTGGCTGAACGGTGATCCCCTGGATCTCCTCATCTCGGGAGTTGATGGCAATTCGTGGAGAGGTAGTGTCCAGGTCGTCCTGCCAATCCGTATTCCCCTTAACAAAGGGTGAAGCACCGCAGGTGCAGGGGGTTGTCAGAACACTCACGCAGCCCACTTCCGCACAGAGTAACTTCGCTTGCATCAGCACTGTTTTCACCGCTTCCTTTTGCAGGTCTATCTCAAAGCTGGAGCGAACACCACTATCCTGGATCAGCGCAACGCCATCGCGCTGGACCAGGTACTCCGAACCAGTAGTTCCATCGGCACTATGACGCGCCATTCACGATGTGGACGGGAACCTCGGCAAGCTGCAGGCGCTGTTCGAACGGCTGAATCTGGACTCCTCTTGGAGCGATCAAAGAGGCGCAGCACAAAACTATCCCGGATCTGGTAAAATTGTTTGTATGAGTAAGACAGACATCATGAGTGAACTCCCGAAACTGACACCCGATGAGCGAAGGGAGATCCTGGACAAGATCTGGGAACTGGACGGAGGAGATTGGTTGGACAGTGGCGAGCTGACGAACGCGGATCGAGTTCTCATTGAGCAGCGCGTGGACGAGCACGAGGGGAGCCCTGAGTCTTCCGTTCCCTGGGACGAGGTTGAAGGCCGCTTACACCGGCGCTTCAACCAATGACATACCAGCTTCGGCTCCGTCCGCAGGTTGAGTCGGATATTGAAGAGACGGCGCTCTGGTATGAAGAACGCCAGGTCGGCCTCGGCGGAGCTTTTGTCCGCGAAGTCCGCCAAGCCATCAATGCCCTGAAGTCCAATCCGCTCCTTTATCCAGTTCGGCATCGCCGGTATCCCATCCGCTGGATGCTTCCCAAGCGATTCCCCTACCGAATTGTTTTCGTTGTGAAAGGGGAAATCGTGACCGTCCTCTGCGTCATTCATGCCAAACGCCGCAAGCCGCTTTGGAGAGATCGGCTTCCCGGACCCTCCTCATAGCATCCAGGAGAGGATCACTCCAAAGTTGCGAAGAGGTGCCCAGGGGCAACGGCGATGTCATCTTCGGCGGTGTAAGCGGCCCGACGCGCCCGAACATGTGGGATACCTCGTCGCATCCCGCTCCTCATCCGCTGGCCGGGGGCTCTGCGGGCTGGGTCAGAAGTCAACGAGACGGTGCTCAATCTGGACATGTTCCCATCGGTGCTGGGGCTGCTGAAGCTCAAGCCGGCGGCGGAGGTTCGGCACAACGGGCAGGATTTCACTCCGCTCTTGTTCGGTTTGCGCGATCCCAGCTGGCGCACGGAAATCTTCGGGCAGTACGATCTGCACAACTCCGGCCTGGCTTACATGCGCATGCTGCGCACGAACGACTGGAAGCTGGTGCGTTACTATCACACCGACGGACTGGATGAACTCTGCGATTTGAAGAACGATCCCGGCGAGCTGACCAACCTTTACAGGGATCCTCAACATCGCGACGTCCGCGCTCGCTTGCAACAGCGCTTGGAGGACCGCATGAAAGCGATTCACGATCCGATGATCCTTGAGAGCCAATAGTGGGGACCGCAGCTTCTGAGTATTCCCCGGGAGCCACCTCAATTTTGCGTTTCAATCACGACCACTTCGTACTCATCCATGCGAGGGAGCACAATCTGCACCCGGCCACCCACGCCTGTTCGTGCCTGAAGCTTCCTTGGCTGCATCAAGGTGCGGACACTCTTGATTCTCCCTTGAATGAGCAGCGAGACCCGCGCGTTCTCCAGAGGGAGCACTCGGGACATGGGGCGTGTCATTTCACCCGTGAAGTTCAACAAGTGAAGGAGCAACCGTTTGCCTTCCTGTTGCGAACGCAGCACTACCTGCAACGACTGCGGGGCACCCTCCACCAGCACGGGCGACGGCGCCAACTCGCGCGTGATGTTGGCGATCAAGCGGAAGAATTCGGCTAGGTGAAAGCTCTGAATGCCGCTGCCCAAGTCTCCGCTGAAATAGATGACCTTGCCCTTGCCAAATTGGTTCACTAGCAGCGACGGATCGTCTGAAAGCTCAGGGATTCCATCGTAGACGCCAGCCAGCGGTTTGGTGAAGAACAGCAGCGGTTGCGCCCCTTTCGCGGTGACGCGCACGTGGTAAGCCGGAGAAGGGAGAAGCTCCCGCTGGATGCCGGCCAGCAGCGGACTGGCCGTGGCTGGCTTCATGAAGTCCCAGCGCTTCGGGCCGATAATCTTCCGCTGGTCTGTCACTCCAAGGAGCTCTGCCAAAGCGAAGTCGTCACGCCGAATTCCGGTGTCATCGTACAGAGACGTCTCAAACGTAGCGAAGAGATTGCCGCCGTTACGCACATACTGCTTCAGGTGCGACACGCTCTTCTCACTCATGCAGGCCACGTTGGGCAGGAAGATGGCGGCGTAGCGCCTCAGGTCCTCCTGATCCAGCGAAACGTCATCGATCACGTCGAAAGGTGTCTGTGAACGAAGGAGCGCTTCGGCCAGACCGGAAAACTCCGCGTCCAGATTTCCAACCTCGCTGCGTTGAGGGACACGATCAATGTCGATCATCTGGGCGTCGGCGCCGGCATAGAAATTTGCGGTCGTGTCTGACCAGACCAGTGCGGTTGTCGCCTCAGACCGCGTTTGCTGCAAATACGCGCTGTTCTTAGCGACAAATTGGTTCATGTCGGTCACCGCTTTCATCTCCGGCTGCGCGAGCTCGAACGGTGTGATGCCGAGCCACACATTGGCCCCATTGGCAATGCTGTCAGCATAGAGCAGCCGGAGCTCCGGCGCGGGGAGGAGGGAGAAAGTCCAAGGTTTGTGGGCCGCGGCGGCGAAGATGACGCGAGGCTTGTTTGGGGCCTGGGTCTCCAACAGCTTGGCCGTCACCCCTGGCTTCCAGATAGGTACGCGTAGCAGGTCACCGTAGATGAATCCGCCTTCGCTGCCGAGAATGTCCTGCTCCTCAACAAGCAGCCGGTTCAGCCGCGCAGTTGCCCAGTTACCGCCGCGAACGCCGCCATTCATGTAGAACGCAATTTGGGGGTTGATGGACTTGATGACCTGCCGCGAATCGCGCAGGAAATCCCGCAGGCTGCCAGCTTGAAACTCAAGCAGCGTGCGAAACGGCTTGCCTTTTCGCTCCTTCTTGGAGGGCAGTGAAGTGCTGTAAGCACTCTTGAACTTCTCCTGGCACCAACGGCAATAGCACGTCTCCGGAAAGAAGATGGGACCATCGAAGAAAATCCCGTCGATGGAGTAGGCACACAGATCGCGCAAGACCTGAAAAACCCATTCCCGCCACGGGCTATTCACGCAAAAATCCGTGCCCGTCTGATAAACGCCGGAAAGTGGCGTGCCATCTTCTCGCACCTGCAACCAATCGGAGTGTTGGCTGCCAAACTCCGTCTTATACCAGTGCACATTGAAGTAGATCATCACGCGCAAGCCCTGCTTCTTTGCTTCTGGCAGGTACTGGCGCAAATAATCGGAGTTTTGTTGACCGGCTGCTGTCGAGGTGAAGAAAAACCCCCGGTCGTCGAGGCCTCGTCTCATGCTCATGATCTCAAGGTGCTCAACGTTGAACCCCTGGGCCGCCTTTCGAGCGGCTGCTTCGGCGGGTGGAAAGTCCTTCATTTCGCTGAAGGCTGTGACCAGATCAATGATCCGCAATGGTTCGCGTTCCCACCAGGGCCGCTCTATGCTACTCGGCGAGGGTGATTGGGCAACCAGCACAATCCGGGTCGCGAGATACAGAGCGAGATGCAGGAAAGTCTTGCCGAGCGCAAACCCAGAATCTGGGGAGCGGGTCATAGAAGCGAATGCTACGGAATGCAGGGTGACGTTGAATCAGGGTGCCGTCAAAGTCAGAATCGGAGTTTGGCCGGCTGCCGGCGCGAGAAACCCTCCCCTCCCCCTGGACAATTTCCACGTCGTGGCCCCAAACGAAACAGATCGGCGGTCGCACGCCCGAGGTTCTCGTCTAGCTTGAGCTTCATGGGTTGGTTTCCACGGGGATATCGACGTAGCGCTGCCGGCTCATCTCGGCGCCGTAGCCAATGCAGGCCAGGACATCATCGCGCTCCAGGCCGTATTCCTTCATCACATCTTCGACCGTCCAGCCGCTGGCCAAAAAGTCCAACACCAGTGAGACCCAGATGCGCCGACCTTTGACGCACGGTTTCCCAAAACAGATCTGGGGATTGATGGAAATACGAGTCAGCAGTTGATCTCGAGTCATGGAGCGTCCCCCCTTCTTTGTTGCTCATGGTTCCCCCCTCAGCATAGCCAAGCAGCCGCAGCGAGTCATGCCTTTTTGCATCCTTCCCGCCAAAGTGGTTGCTCAGGCTCTCTGTCAAGGAATGCTCTTCAGAACGAAACATAGCTTCGAGAACTTCGAATGGCAAATAGTTACGTCGTTGAAAACGGGGACCGGCTACAAAGAAGGAACGTGTCAGGCTGGAGCAAATCGGCAAGGCTGTTAAAGGAGGCCAGAAACTGCCTGAGTACTCATGACAGAAAGGGACTCCGGCACCCCCTCCAAAATAGGGAATGGCCGATCGGCAGAGGCATCCGTCAAGAATGAGTCGCAGGAGACACTTCACTTCCTTACATCACTCTGGCAACATGCGACCAATGGAATTGACTTCAGCGTCTAACTCACGAGCCTGGTACAGCGCTTCAATCGCAGGATTTCGTCAGACCCAACCTCAGATCATCCTGGGGTTCCTGGTAGCAAACAGCGACTTCGCCCTGATCCCAACGCAGAGAGATGCATGGATTGCGGAGATCAACCTTCTGCGCACCAGTCTCGAAGGTCTAACCGGCTCTCTGTTCATGGAGTTCAGCATCCCGCGGATGGGCCGAAGAATTGACGCAGTAATCCTAATCGGTCCCGTTGTATTCGTCGTCGAGTTCAAGGTGGGAGAAAAAATATTCGACCGAGAATCACTTGATCAGGTTTGGGACTACGCACTGGACCTGAAAAATTTTCACGAGGCAAGCCATTCTGTTGCAATTGTGCCGATTCTCGTCGCTACTGAGGCCACTGGATCTGGAACTGTCACGCTCAAAGCAGACGACGACAACGTTTACCGCCCGGTTTCGGTCGGTGTTGCTGGTTTTCGCGAAGTTATTGACCTGGCCATACGAAGAATCACCGGTTGTCCGCTGGATGACCAACAATGGGCAAGGGCGCCTTACCATCCGACGCCAACAATCGTGGAGGCGGCCCGTTGTCTCTATGCCCAGCACTCAGTCGAAGCTATCTCGCGCCATGATGCCGGAGAAAACCTGAGCGTCACCTCCCGGCGTGTTGAGGAGTTGGTGGATGAGGCGAGAGAGAAAGGGCGCAAACTCATCTGTTTCGTCACGGGCGTGCCGGGAGCAGGCAAAACACTGGTTGGGTTGAATATTGCAACTCGGCGGCGAGAACCTGAGCAACCTACACACGCCGTGTTTCTCTCAGGAAACGGCCCCCTTGTCGCAGTGCTTAGAGAAGCACTCACTCGTGATGAGGTGATCCGTCGAAGGAATCAGGGCGAGAAAGTGCGAAAGGCTAAGGTTGCCGAAAGTGTTAAGGCATTTATTCAGAACGTGCATCACTTCCGAGATGATCAACTGATTGAGTCAGCGCCTCCTATCGAACACGTTGTCATCTTTGATGAAGCGCAACGCGCGTGGAACTTGAAGGAAACGGCCAGCTTCATGCGTCGGAAGAAGAAGCGCGCAGGGTTCTCTCAATCCGAACCGGAGTTCCTGATTTCCTGCATGGATCGACACGAGGATTGGGCCGTGATTATTTGTCTTGTCGGTGGTGGACAGGAAATCAACAGGGGCGAGGCCGGAATTGACGCTTGGCTCGAAGCGATAAACACCTCTTTCCCCAAGTGGCATATGTGCATCTCTTCGCGACTCACGGACACTGAGTACGCGGCTGGGAGGGCTCTGGATCGTGTTTCTCAGCGGCACGATGCTCATCTCGATGACTGTCTGCATCTTGCTGTATCGATGAGGTCGTTCAGGGCAGAAAATGTTTCGGCATTCGTCAAGGCTCTCCTCGATTGCGAAAAGCAACAGGCACGTGACGCTTTCTCCAGCCTTGCCGATCGCTATCCGATTGCAGTAACACGTGACTTGAACCTCGCGAAGCAGTGGATTCGCGCTCGCGCCAGAGGCTCGGAACGGTTGGGGATAGTAGCCTCGTCGAAAGCTCAGCGGCTGAAGCCCCACGCGATTGATATTCGTGTTGACGTCAACCCAATCCTTTGGTTTCTCAACGACAAAGAAGACACGCGATCGAGCTACTATCTTGAAGACGCGGCTACAGAGTTTCAGGTGCAGGGACTTGAGTTGGACTGGACGTGCGTGACGTGGGATGGCGATTTACGCTTCACAGGTTCAGGTTGGAGCTTCCATGACTTCCGCGGCCATCGTTGGCAAAACATTCGGGACCAGCAAAATCAGGTGTACCTCCGCAATGCGTATCGAGTGCTATTGACTCGCGCGCGGCAAGGGATGGTAGTTTTCGTTCCTCAGGGCGAACCTACCGATCCAACTCGGTCACCCGCTTATTACGATTCGACGTTCAACTATCTCGCTGATCTCGGCGTTCCGGTAATCACTTAGCCCCTCTTCGGAGTCTTGGTGGTAGGTTTTTTTGCGGACTTCCTGACCTCAGTTCTGCCGACCAAGAAGAGTAGCTTTGTGAGTTATCTCAGCCTAGCCTGCGCAGCTTGGTAACCCGCCCGATTTCGACCCACTCGACGACAAAGATATTGCCCTCGTGATCGAAGCAGGCACCATGCGGCGCGACAAACTTACCCGCAGGGAACTTGTCACGCGGTTGCTTGCGGAGCTCTCTGAAAGAAGTGGCGTCTCCTTCACCGAGATGCACCAGCACCTGGTTGTCCCGGTCCATCAGCGTGACTCGCGAGGCCAGATCCGGAACCACCAGCGTTCCCTGGCGCTCATGGAAGTGGCAGGGCAGGTTGACCCCGTGTGCGAATCCGAGGTGGCATCCCTCCAGGGAGAAGGACTGGAGACGGTTGTTCTTGCGGTCTGCCACCAGCAAACACGGCGTTGAGCCGCGCGTGTCGACCATCAGGCCGTGCGGGCAGTCGAGCTCGCCAGCAGCCGAACCCGCACCGCCAAAGGTTCGGATGAACTCTCCGGCTGCGTTGTACTGATTGATGAAGCTGGAACCGTAGCCGTCGGCAACGTAGATGTCTCCGTTGGGCGCCGCCGCCACATTCGTGGGGATGTATTTCTTGGCGGGTTCACCACCCGCTGTCAATGGGTATTGAAGGGAATCTTCGGGGTATCCCAGGGTGAGGACAACCTCTCCCTCCAGGGTGGTTTTGATGACCAGCGAGCGCCGGATGTCGCAGAGGTAGAGAAATTCCTCCGAGCCTTCCTTTTGAAGATGAAGACCGTGGGCGCCGCCTGCGAACTCACTGCCCCATGACTTGACAAACTTTCCGTCCGAATCAAAAACCACCATTGCGTCGGCACACGGGCTGCCCGCTCCAACCGTATGGAACACGTAGATTCGACCCTGCGAATCCTCACAGACGCCGTGCGTGTTGCCATATTCGATATTCGAGGGCAGGCTGCCCCAGTCGTGGATCACTTCGTACTGGTGTTCGCCGTGACCCGTGATGGGCCTTTTCAAGGGTTGGGACATTTGGGTTGCGAGGTTGTCCGCTCAGCAAACCGCTGAGCCGCGCCGTCTCCGGGACACCTCCCTGACCGGCGATCATTTAGTACAAGTATAGTTGCACTATTTCAACTCTTTAGTGAGTTTTGAAAGCTTTGCGGTTTGTTTGAGACGAACTCGTTACACGTCAGATCCTCTTCCAGGAGGACCTTTCTGCCGCAAACGCTTTTCAAAGCGCCAAACTTCCAGCGGAAACACTCCCTGCGTCGTTTTCCAGATGGGAAACCATCGTGCCGGCCCGAATCCATCCACATTTCTCGTAGACCCTCGCGGCTCGTTCGTTTCCGATGGCGCAACCAAGCCACGCCATCTCAACACCGCTCTCTGCCAGCCGAGCCTCTGCATCCGCAATCAGTGCGGCGGCAACGCCCAAGCCTCGGACTTGGGCGGAGACGAAGAGTTGATCCAGCTCGCTGCCCTTAACGATGCAAAAGCCAACCGGCTCGTTAAACGGGCCAACGGCCCGCACATTTGGCAGAGCTGCCTGAAGCCTGTCTCTAAAACTCTCCACCGTACGAAGCGCAGTTAGTTCCGGCGGCACAATCTGCGAATGCGCCTCGTGCCAGGCCTCGTACCAGACTTTCGCCAGAGGATCGATCTCTGTTTGTTCAGCAGATCTCACCTGCATTGCGTTGCCCCAAACACGGGTCTGGTTTCACTTGCTGCCAAGCCGGAAATCCTCGCTAGTCGAACCCGGCCGCTCTACGAACCAATCATTGCGCCGGTGAGGGCCGGCTCATAGCCGAAGATCCCAGGACCACCCCCTGTATGCACGAAGACCAGGTTCTTGCCGCGACTCAAACTGCGGGCTCGACGAATCGCACCCGCCATGACCCTCCCAGTGTAGACCGGATCCAGGAACAGTCCTTCGTGGCGAGCTGCAAGCTTGATCGATTCGACCGTTGGAGGATTGAGACGTCCGTAACCCGGCGCTACGAATTCGTCTATCAGACAGATGTCCCGCGCGCCCACCAGCGGAGGCACTCCAAGCAAGCCGGCAATTCGTGAACAGAGGTCCCGGATCCTTTCACTCTGCTCCCGTTTGGTTCGACGCACACAAACTCCTGTGACGCGGGCTGTGCAGCCCAGGGCGCGCAAGCCGAACAAAAGACCCGCATGCGTGTGGCCGCTGCCCGATCCGACGACAATTTCGTCGACCTTCAACCTCATGCCTCTCGATTGATCGACCAGCTCGCGAGCAGCACAGATGTAACCGAGGGCGCCTAGAGGCGGATGTTTGCGGCCCAAATAGATCACATAAGTGTTGCGGCCTTTTGCCCGCAACTTTGCGGCGATGGTGTCAAGCCGTGCGTCGGAGCCAGCTTCATCGTCACCCTGTGGATAGAAATGCAGGGTGGCACCTAGCATTCGGTCGAGCAGCACATTACCTGACTTCCGATAGGCGCGATCATTTCGGGGCACCCGTTCTTCCAACTGAATGTGGATGTCCATACCAAGCTTCCGTGCTGCCGCCGCTGCAACCCGAACATAGTTCGACTGTACGGCTCCCGTGATCAGTATCGTGTCAGCCTTCAACTCAGAAGCCGCTCCCAGATAGAACTCCAACTGACGGACCTTGTTCCCACCAAACCCAAGCCCGGTGCAGTCGTCGCGCTTGACGAACATCTGCGCGCCCCCCACGAACCGGGTCAGGTTCGGCATTGATTCAAGCGGCGTTGGGACATGGGCGAGATGTTCTCGCTCGAGGGCATCGAGCTTCGACAGAATCGGGTTTCTACGACTCATGAGGGCGCTTCGCGGGCTTGTCCGTTACCCTTCCGGGGGTTGTGCAGGGTTGTAGCGATTGCTATCCCAAGGTTGCGCTATGGCGCTGAAGCGCCTCCGCATCACTCTGGCTAAGAGTTCTTCGCGCCATCGGGGCTGTAGACCAGCCCATGTTCTCTCGAGCGGACGAAATTGTAGCTTTCAGACGCCGTTCCGCAAACCAGGCTGGCAGACGGAACATATACACCTATTCCCCCTTAACAAAGGGGGGCGTCGCGCAGCGACCGGGGGTTGTGCCTCAGGCTTTCCCGAAAATTCACGACAACCCCCTGAAGCCGAACGACCGCTGTTCCGCCTTCCTTCCCCCTTTTTCTAAGGGGGACTTGTCTCGCTAAGGGGATTCTTCACACACCCAACAACCAACCCTCCGCTTCGGCCTTCATCAGTTGCGACAACACGTACCACTGAACCTGCCGAAGGTACTGAGGCTGCGACCTGGCATCAAGGTCGGTTTTGGAATCAACGATCACCCACTTGCCATCTTCCACAAAAGCCAGGTCGAGCGTACCTCTGATAGTTCTCCTGACTGTTCCGAGACCCTCATCCAGAGCTGGGGTTGTGCGAATTAAATCAGCAAAGAGGGATCCCCCTCACCCCCAACCCCTCTCCGCGTTGGGGAGCCGACAGCGGTCGGACGGGGAGCCGATTCCAGGGAGTAGAGACGCCTCAGACCTGAGCACACACACCGCTTCACTCATGTCGACTCATCAGGATCCTGGTCCGACTTACCTTCCAAGCCTTCAATAAGAGCAGTTAGATCATCAGGCGCCAAGCGTTCGGCGAGCTTCTGAGTCACCACCCAGGCAAGCTCTTCAATGGTCGGCTGCTCAAAGAGGATGGTCAAAGGCAAGTTCAGGGCAAAGTCTGCATTCAAGCGCGACATGACTCGAGTTGCCAAAAGAGAGTGGCCACCGAGCTCGAAAAAGTTGTTGTAGATTCCCACCTGTTGCACACCGAGAACGTCGCCCCAAAGTTCGCCCAGCTTTTTTTCGATGGGACTGCGGGGCGCAACAAAGTCCGTCCCCATGCCAAGCTCCCAATTGGGGGTCGGTAGCCGTCCCCGATCGACCTTCCCGCTTGCCGTCAGAGGCAGAGAATCCATCACGACGAAAGCGGCAGGGATCATGTAGTCGGGCACTCGCTGCGCGAGAAATTGCCGCAGCGCGCGCGTATCCGTTGGTTTTTCAGAGGGAACGACCAGATACGCCACAAGGCGTTTGACGCCGCGGGGGTCTTCTCGAACTAGGACAACTGCTCCTTCCACCGATGGGTGCTGGCGAATCGCGGCCTGCACCTCGCCCGGTTCGATTCGTACGCCTCGGATCTTCACTTGATCGTCGATGCGTCCAAGAAACTCGAGATTGCTGTCGGGTCGATATCTGGCGAGATCTCCAGTTCTGAATAGACGTTCTCCTGGGATTTGGCTAAACGGGTTGGGAATGAATTTGGCGGCAGTCAGATCAGCACTATTTAGATAGCCGCGCGCCAGACCTGAGCCTCCGATACAGAGTTCTCCGGGAACTCCGACCGGCACCGGACGCCACTGAGGATCCAACAAATAGATTTGTGTATTGGCAATGGGCCGTCCAATCGGCACGGCCCATTGCCCAGGCCTCCGGTCGCAGGTCCAGAAAGTTGCGCCAATCGTGGCCTCAGTGGGGCCGTAGCCGTTGTGCAGATCTGCCGCAACCCGTTGGAAGAACAGTTCCTGGAGTTCAACAGACAATGCTTCGCCACCGGTCGTCACTCGCCTCAGAGATTTGCAGTTCGTGCTCTCAGGTTCCTCGAGGAAAGCCTGGAGCAGCGAGGGGACGAAGCAGGCGGCGGTCACCTGGTACTCAATGATCAGACTAGCGAGGTATCGACTGTCTTGGTGTCCTCCTGACCGGACCATGACGATCTGGGCACCCACCATCAAAGGTTCGAAAATCTCCCAAACGGAGTCGTCGAAGCCTAAAGGCGCCTTCTGCAGCACTCGGTCCGACTCCGCAAGCGGGAAATAGTCACCTCTCCAATGCAGGTAATTGGAGACGCTACGATGATTGATCATCACCGCTTTGGGCCTGCCCGTGGATCCCGAGGTATACATCACGTAGGCCAGGTTGTCGGTTGTGGCGTCAGGCTCCAGGTCCTGATTCGGCAAGCAAGAGATGCTATTCCAATCGGTGTCGAGACAGAACGACTGAACGAGAGTTTCCGAAAGACTCGGCAGCAGCCGCGCGTGAGTAAGTACAATGCGTGCCTGGCTGTCTTCCAGCATAAAAGCGAGGCGATCCGTAGGATAGGCTGGATCGAGCGGAACATAAGCTCCGCCAGCCTTGAGAATTCCCAGCAGACCGATGACAACGTCCAGGGAGCGGTCCACAAGGATTCCCACGCGAGTTTCTGGTGCTACACCCAGACTTCGCAGATAGCAAGCCAACTGATTGGCTTTCTGGTTGAGTTGCTGGTAGGTGATGCTCTCTCCTTCACAAACAACTGCCACTGCAGTGGGTGTCCGCTCCACCTGCTGCTCGAACAATTCGTGGATGCGCTTGTCCCGAGGATATTCGGTCTCCGTGTCGTTCCAGTCCACGAGCATTTGCTGACGTTCCGTCTCTGTCAGAATCGAAAGGTCCGCAATTCGCTGCCCCGGGTTGCAGACCATGGCTGCCAGCACGGACTCGATGTGACCGAGCAAGCGTGCAATCGAGTCATCCTGGAGGCGACTGCGATCGTAGTCCACCTTCAGCAGTAGTTGTTGGTCGCGATAACCGCTGATCGTCAAAGGGTAGTTGGTCTTTCCGATTAGCTGAAATTCCCTCTGTTCGAAACCCCTTGCTTTCGCCCGCAGTGCCGCATTTAGCTCAAAGTTCTCAAACACCATCAGGCTTTCAAACAAAGGCGTTGAACCAGGCACTCCACTCCATTCCTGAATCTTGGAAAGCGGAGTCTGTTCGTACTCTCTCATCGCTATCCATTTGGCTCGCAGCTTTTCTAACATGGCCAGTACACCCCAGTCCTCTGAGACATCGATCCTGACCGGTACTGTATTAATCAGCAGTCCCACCATCGAATCAACGCCTTCCACCGGCGAATGTCGGCAGACTCGGGTCGCTCCAAACATGATGTCTCTTCGTCCGCTATAGCGGCTTAGCAGCAATGCCCAGGCTCCCTGCAGCAGAGTGTTGAGAGTCAGTCGATGCCGCTCTGCCATCTTACTGAGAGACGCAGTCAGTGAACTCGAAAGCCGGAGCATTCGACTTCCATAGCACTCATCTCCATGAGAATTCTCCAGCGCGAGGCGATCGATGCCTAATGGTGCAGGCGATCTCACTCCCCCTAATTCGCGTCGCCAGAAGTTTTCTGCATGGCTGAAATCCTGTTTGGCGAGCCAATCGATGTGGTCCTTAAAGCGGGGGGCCGGAGCTAATGAAAGATTCTCTCCGTGACAGCAAGCCTCATACAGCGCAAAGAGCTCCTCCAGGACAATCAATCGGGATCGCCCGTCAAGCAGGGCGTGGTGCGAAGTCCAAACCAAGCGGCAGTTGGCATCGCCCAGATGGAAGAGGGCCAGGCGCACTAGTGGCGCCTTCGCCAAGTCGAATCCAGCTCGCCGATCAGCTGACAGATAATCCTTGAGCTGCCGTTCTTGCTCGGAGTCCGACATACTCCGCCAGTCATGCTCATCGAACGGGAAGACCACGGGCTGATGGATTTGCTGAAGTGGCTCGTCACACTGCTCTAAACAGAAGCTGGTTCTGAGAACTGAGTGTCGTTCTGCGATTTGCTGCCAAGCCCGGCGGAACGCTGGGACATTCAGCTGCTCATGCAGATGCCCGACCATCTGCTGGACATACATACCAGACCGAGGACTGTAAGCCGTATGGAACAGCATGCCCTTTTGCGTCGCCGTAAGTCCGTACGCGTCTTCAATATCCTGCGTTGTCATTGATTTCTTTCCCGAGTTTGTGAAGGCGCAACCTGCTGAAGCAGCAGCTCACTGCGGTCAGACTACTTCCTCGGGCCTTTAGCCCGGAAAGATCTTGCGTTGAGATCTACCTCGCTTTCCTTGGGCACCCTAACTAAGTGTCATTAGTTAGAGTAATAATGCCACTCTGGCGATTGCGCAACAGTTGCAGCAACGAACCGCCACCTCTCAGCCGTTATTACGCTAACTTATGATCCTTAGTACTAGGCCAAGCGCCAGTCTATCCTAGAGACTTGCCGTTTACTCTCTGGGCCACCCAAGGCTGTTGTGCAGCAGCGGAACAGAGGTTTGTTTGAGGATTTGCAAGATAAGTCGACCGGGTTCGCTGATGATGGTCAGGCAGCCTGCATTTTACGGATGTTAACTCGAATTGTTTGCTGACCGCCGAACCTGCAAGCTTCAAACCATTCGGTCAACTTGCTGGGCCGAACGTATTGGCCTGCGAAGACTTTCCAGGGAGATGCCTTCACGCAGTGCCACCACGACGCCAACGGCCTCCGGATAGGAACTGACTTCGTTAACATTCGTCATACGCATCCGTGCATTGGACACGTTAAGTATCGTCTGATTCTCCGTCACGGCGATCAACGGAATGCCACTGAACTCCGCCACCAAGGCAGGTATTCCTCCCAGGCACGACGCTGGAACTATGATGGCACCAATATTGTTCAAAGTAATCAGGTGGGCAGGAACGGAGTTCAGTTCGGGGATCGAGAGTAGTCGGGGCGCGCGTGACAAGCCTTTCAGCACGCAGAAGTAGTGGGGCGTGGAAATAAACTCCGCAGAAGCGCGCGGATTCAGAGTCGTCTTTTCCTTAAGGCTTTGATAATAAGGGAGAGGCGCGTGGGCTGTCGGGAGTTTGAAGATCTTTGAGATCAAGTGAGTAATGATGGCTTCAACTCCGCCAGATGGGTTGGGGATTTCGCCGCGCAGATGCCGGGAAAACATCTCGTGTGTGACGCCATGAATCACCGAGACTCCGCCCACGGCATTAACCCCCCGTGCGATCAGAAGCTCGACCGCTTCCAGAATGGCTTCAGGATCGACAATAGTTCCAACCGCGCACCCGGACTGTGACCACTCGATCTTGACGCCCAACTCTCTCTCCAGAATCATGTAAAGCGAGCAGTCAATTCCTTTAACCGCTCGGGCGGCGTTCAGTGTGTTGACGACGTCGTCAAGATAGGCAACGCCGGTGGGATCGATGAAAGTCCCAACACGATTACTCTGGGTTGGCAACAATCCCAGATGACCCAACAGAAAATCATCGAGACTTTTTCCCTCCACATAGAGGATGTTGGAAGCCATCTCGTTCAACTCGGAAGCGTTCACAGCGTTGGGGTGAGTGACCAGGAAGTCCGCTGCGGCGGCCAGCAAATTTGTCACGGGAGTTGCATCCCCGGCAAAACCGCCGAACTCGCAACGAATTCCGGTCGGTATGATCTGAACAACTCCAAATGGTCGCGCCTGAAAGGTCTTCTGCCTCGGCTCCAGAATCTCGATGCTTGACAAAGTCTTGGCGTATCGGTGCTGAGAGTCGAAGGTCAGAATCGTTGATTCGATCAGGACCTGTTCTGCGGTCAGATCGACGATCGAGAATCTCAGTGGATAACGGTTCTGCCCCAGCCTTTCGGCAAACGCTCCCGCAATGGCCTTCAACCAACTTTCCTGTCGGTTCAGTGGCAGGCTAAAGACTGTGTTCTCGATCTTCACTCGTTTTCTCCAGAGTGGGCCTTGATGCGTCGCGCCGCAGCGAAGTCAAACCAGACGAGAGTGGAAGTTACTCTAGAAACAAAGTCTTCTCAAGATCGCTCTTGCAAGCGAGATCCGTCATAACTCTTTTCGCAACTGAGGCCGCTATTCTTTATCCCGCAGATGTCGCTGCAGTCGTCGGCGCACTTTGGCGATGCGCCCTCGGAGCGTGTCCCGCCCAGTAGGCGGCCTCCGCTCCGTAGTCGATCCTATTTGCGGATCGGTGATCGCCTTGGCCAATCCTTTCTTGGACTCCCCGAGGCCGCTGTGGGCATGTATCGCTTGAAAGTCGTTCATCATTTCCATCGGGCCGGTCTTTCAACGGGCTCGCTGGGCTGGCCGCATTCGCGTATCCTATACTCGGCTCACGCGAGTGCCTCGACCCGCCTGGGATGGGCCGGACCGAGTCCAGGTGGCAGCCTTTCAGGTCAAGCCCAGGAGATTCGGAGGTAAGGATGACCGAATCGCTCAAGCAACAATCCGAGGAGCAGAAGATCGTCGAGGTCCACTCAACCTCCTGCTGCATCGTTGGCGGCGGGCCAGCCGGTTTGATGCTGGCCACGTTGCTGGCCAGGAAGAAGGTTCCCGTTCTGCTGCTTGAGCAGCACCAGAACTTTGACCGCGACTTCCGGGGCGACACGGTGCACCCGTCGACTCTTGAACTGCTCGATCAACTAGGGTGGGCAGACGAGCTCTTGAAGAGACCTCACGGAAAGGTGAGCTCGCTGAGCCTGCAGCTGGGGAACCAACAGATCAAGATTGCCGACTTCAGTACTCTCGACACTCGTTTCCCTTACATCGCGCTGATCCCGCAGGTGGACTTTCTCGACTTCGTTCGTGAGAAAGCGTCGCAGTTCCCTGACTTTCACGTGCAGATGGGCGCGAACGTACTTTCTCTCGTGGAAGAGAAGGGAGCCGTTCGGGGAGTTCGGTTCAAGGGACACGATTTGGCTTGGCGGGAGGTCCGCGCTCCTCTGGTCGTGGGGGCCGACGGAAGGTTCTCCCGCGTGCGGCAGCTGGGCCAATTTGAGGTCAACAAGAGTGCTCCCCCTATGGATGTCCTGTGGTTCCGGCTCCCGCGAAAATCTGGAGATCCGCAGGAGCTTCCGCTGTTCGCCATCGGGAGTGGCCATCTGCTGGTGGTTTTGAGCCGGACGGGTGACTTCCAACTTGGCTACGTCATCCCCAAGGGCACTTTCCCCTCGCAGAAAGCTGAGGGGCTTGAAACGCTGCGTGCCGACGTCGCGCGGATGCAGCCGATCCTGGCCGATCGAGTTTCTACCCTCACAGACTGGAAGCAAATCGCAGTGCTGTCGGTGGAGTCGAGCCGCGTGACGACGTGGTTCCGGCCGGGGCTCCTCCTCATCGGCGATGCCGCACACGTCATGTCGCCCGTTGGCGGAGTCGGAATCAACTACGCCATCCAGGATGCCGTAGAGGCCGCTAATCTCCTTGCCGGCCCGCTCGCTGACGGCACGCTGGGACCACAGCATCTGGCCGCAGTCCAGTCCGCCCGCGAGCTGCCTGTCAAGGTTATCCAGTTCTTCCAAAGAATGATCCAGAATCGGATCCTCTCCGGGGTGCTCGCGTCGAAAGGGGCGCCGCCAAGCCTCCCGCCGCCGCTGCGGATTCTTCCGAAGATTCCCTTCCTGAGAGCCCTGCCGGCCCGCGTCGTGGCGTTCGGGATCCGGAGAGTTCGGATTCGAGACTGAGGCGAGCCATCGCGGCAAAGCTGGATGCCGCGCACTAAAGGGTGCAGCTTGTCAAATGGACCCAGCGGTCTCATCAATTGCCGCTGGCGGATCGCCGCGACAGTCCGCTTGCGCCACTGGATGAATCGAATCTGTCGGAGGATCGATGGCTGGAAAGGCTTTCTGGGTTGGGCTTCTGTTGGTTTCTTCGACGGCATCGATTCGCGGTGAAGACTGGCCAGAGTGGCGAGGCAAGGGCCGCCACGGCGTGTGGATTGAAAGCGGTATTCTGGACACCTTTCCTGTGGGTGGCCTCCAGGTGAGGTGGCGCGTAGCGATTGGGAGCGGGTTCAGCGGTCCAGCAGTGGCTGGAGGTCGAGTGTTTGTGACGGACTTC
>Ga0180085_1000027_pt1 | contig 39075 bp, 32 predicted proteins | sample EasRiv730_16_10D_FD_123013 | JGI IMG/M metagenome (GOLD analysis project Ga0180085, IMG submission 123013) | Soil microbial communities from meander-bound floodplain in the East River, Colorado, USA - East River metaG ERMLT730_16_10D | ecosystem: Environmental > Terrestrial > Soil > Floodplain ... | reverse complement strand
TCACGGGCGACGAGAAATACGTCGTAGGGCTGCACCTCACCGGTCGGCGTCTCCATCCCCGGCGAGCCGACGGGCATTGCGGGCACGGTGAGGCCCTTTGCGTCCGGGCGTTCGGCCAGCAGACGCTTGATGTCAGCCGCCGGCACGTGACCCTCGACGAAGTAGCCGCCGACCTCTGCCGTATGGCATGCCCCCATGCCGAAGGGCACGCCCACACGCTCCTTGACCGCACCGAGATTGTCGGCGTCGAACGCGTCCACGCGGAAACCATTCTGGCGCAGGTGCACGACCCAGGAATTGCAGCAGCCGCAACTCGCGTTCTTGTACACAGTGACGAGGAACGGATCGGCTTCCATTGGCGCTGCCGCTGACGACTCCAAAGGAGTGTCAGCGACCACCATCCCGTTCGCGAGCTGCGGCTCGGATACAGCTGATGGATCGCTGGACGGTGCACAGGCCGTGAGCGCCAGCGCGACCAGAGCGTTCACCAATTGAGTCTTGAGCGTCATCGTGAGATCTCCAGTCAAAGTGCCGTGGCTGCGTTCGATCGATGGGATCAGGAATCTCCGACCGGACGCGAGGACCAGTGCACGTGCACGACCTTCCAGCCAGCCGAGGTCTTCTTCAACACCAGCGTTTCAGTGCTTTGTATGTCGACATGCTTTTCCTTCGACGCGCCGGTCATACGCGATTCGCTCGCCACCCAGGCGAGATCGCCGACGGTGTCGCCGGTCTGCCGCTCAAGCCGGTAAGTGACCGTCTTCAAGAAATCCATGTCGGCTTTCAAGTGGTGCGCAGCGTACTCGGCGCGCGAGCGTTCGGCCCCGCCACTTTCGAGGACCAACACCTCGGGATCCAGGAGCGCTCTGACCTTGCTGGCATCTCCAGAAGATAAGGCATCGTGGAAGAACCTGGCTGTGTCAACTGGTGAGGCCGGCGATGCCGAATGCACGTGTTGCTTGCCGTCGGCGTGGGTGTGTACTGCGGGCTGCGATCGAGTTTCATCGGCGTCGAGCGGATCCAGCTCTCCATCATGCGCATGGTCACCCTCGTTCGTTGAGCCGCCAGTTTCGTCACCGCCATGCGAGTGGCCTTCGCCCGCCGCAACAGCCGCCTCGTATGCCTCGGGATCCAGTTCGGGCAGCTGACGAAGGAACGCCACCAGGCCCCATAGATATCCGTCCTCCATACTCTTGCCCCAGGCGGGCATGCCCGAAGCCTTGATGCCATGCTTGATCACCCAGAACGCGCGGGCCGGATCAGTGAGGGCGGCTTTGGAAAAGTTGGGCGGCGCCGGGTAGAGGCCCTTGCTCATCTCGCTCTCGCTCATCGCCGGCGCGAGGTGACAGCCCTTGCACATCGCGTCGTAGTTGCCGGCGCCGGAACGAATCAGCGCTGCGCTCTCGAGGCTCGGGACCTCGAGCTCGGCACTGTGCGACTCGATTGAGCGCTCGCGAATCGTTTCGAGCAGCGCGTGGACCGGGCGCGGGTGCGGCTCGTCGGCGGCGATGTCATAGCTTCCCGACCAGACGAATCCCGCTGCGAGCACAGTCAGCGCCAACAGCGTCAAGGCAATCGTCAGCAACGTCTTCATGCACTTCCCCGTGTCACAGAACCCAACGCGCAGACCCGCGCGCCTCCTACTTCAACCGTACGCGTCGCAGCCGCAGCGCGTTGGCGATGACGGACACCGAGCTCAAGCTCATCGCGGCGGCGGCGAGTATCGGGCTCAAGAGCAGGCCGGTGAGTGGATAGAGAACACCGGCCGCAATCGGCACTCCGATCGAGTTATAGATGAAGGCCGCAAACAGGTTCTGGCGGATGTTGTTCAACGTTGCGCGGCTCAGACGGCGCGCGCGCGCGATGCCCGTGAGATCACCCTTGACGAGAGTCACGCCCGCGCTTTCGATCGCGACATCGGTGCCGGTACCCATCGCAATGCCGACGTCCGCAGCGGCCAGCGCCGGCGCGTCGTTCACTCCATCTCCAGCCATTGCCACGCGGCGCCCTTCCGCCTGCAGACTTCGCACGACTGCGGATTTCTGTTCCGGCAGGACATCCGCGTGCACCGCGTCGATGCCGAGTCGGCGGGCGACTGCCTCGGCAGTGCGCCGATTGTCACCCGTGAGCATGACAATGCGTACGCCCTCCGCATGGAGCGCACGGATCGCGTCCGGCGTGCTGTCCTTGATCGAATCCGCCACGCCCACGATGCCGGCGACCCGGCCATCGACGGCGATGAACATCACCGTTTGTCCCTCGGTTCGCAGCTCGTCGGCCTTCGACTGGAGCGACTCCACGTCGACCTGCATTGCCGTCATGAGCGCACCGTTGCCGAGCGCCACCTGCCGCCCGTCAATTTCGCCGCGGACACCCTGACCGGTTACCGATTCGAACCCGCTGACGCGTCGAAGCTGGAGAGAGCGGATCTGCGCGCCGGCGACGATCGCGGCCGCCAGTGGATGTTCGCTGGCTCGCTCCAAACTTGCCGCTAACGACAGCACCTCATCTTCCGTCAAGTCGCCCCGGGCTACGACCTGCTGTAGCACGGGCTTGCCGGTTGTGAGCGTGCCGGTCTTGTCCACGACCAGCGTGTCGATTTCACGCAGGCGCTCGATCGCCTCGGCGTCCTTGAACAACACGCCGAGCTGCGCGCCCCGGCCCGCCGCGACCATGATCGACATCGGCGTCGCGAGACCCAGCGCGCACGGGCAGGCGATGATCAGCACCGCCACAGCGTTGATGACGGCGTGCGCCAGCTGCGGCTGCGGTCCGACCCAGAACCAGATGATGAAGGTGGCCAGCGCCACGACGATCACTGCTGGCACGAACCAGGCCGACACCTGGTCCGCCAGCTTCTGGATTGGAGCCCGGCTGCGCTGTGCCTCGGCGACCAGACTTACGATCCGTGCCAGCAGTGTCTCGCTCCCGACGCGCTCGGCATGAATGATCAGCGCACCCGTGCCGTTGAGCGTCGCCCCGATCACGTGACTGCCCGGAGTCTTCTCCACCGGAATCGATTCACCCGTGAGCATCGATTCATCGACGGAGGATTCGCCTTCCAGCACGACGCCGTCCACCGGGACCTTCTCGCCCGGCCGCACACGCAGCCGGTCGCCGATCTGCACGTGCTCCAGTGGCACGTCCCCTTCCGTGCCATCGGCGTTCAAGCGGCGCGCGAGTTTTGGCGCCAGATCGAGCAACGCGCGAATCGCGGCGCTCGTATTGCGCCGAGCGCGAAGTTCCAATACCTGACCGAGCAATACCAGCGCGACGATGATGGCGGCGGCCTCGAAATAGACACCCACGTTGCCGTGTGCATCGCGTACGGCAGATGGAAAGATCTCCGGTGCGCGCGCCGCGACGACGCTATATCCCCACGCGACGCCTACGCCCAGAGCAATCAGCGTAAACATGTTCAGGCTGCGATTGACGAGCGACTGCCAGCCGCGCACGAAGAACGGCCACCCTCCCCACAGCACGACCGGAGTGGCGAGCGCAAGCTCGATCAGGGGTCGCGCGCGATGGCCAATGAGCGCAACAAGCGGATTGCCGGGAAGCATGTGGCCCATCGCGAGCAGGAGCACCAGGCCCGAGAGCGCTGCGCTGAACCAGAAGCGCCGGCTCATGTCACGCAACTCCGCGTCTTCTTCCACCTCCGCGGTCGGCAGCATCGGCTCCAGGGTCATGCCACAGATCGGGCAATTTCCCGGACGATCGCGCACGATCTCCGGGTGCATCGGGCAGGTGTAGCGCGTCGATATGGGAGTATTCATGAACGTCGATGACGGCTATCGCGTCTCTCGTTGCCGCATCAGAAAGTAAACTGCCGGAATCACGACCATCGACAGCAAGGGGGCCGTCACCATCCCGCCAATCATCGGTGCGGCGATGCGTTGCATGACTTCCGAACCTGTGCCCTGCCCCCAGAAGAGCGGCAGAAGACCCGCGATGATCACCGCCACGGTCATGGCTTTGGGACGCACGCGCATTACCGCGCCTTCCACGATTGCTTGGTGCAACTCGCCCGCGGTGATCGCGATTCCCGCCGCACGCCGCCGCGCCACGGCCTGTTCGAGATAGATGAGCATCACCACGCCGAACTCCGCAGCCACACCCGCAAGCGCGATGAAGCCGATGATCGTCGCCACCGAGACGTAATGACCGAGCAGAAAAATCAACCAGATGCCACCGACCAGCGCGAACGGCAGCGTCGCCATGATGAGGAGCGCGAAGCGCAGCGAGCGAAACGTGAGATAGAGCAGCACCAGAATGATCAGCAGCGTGAATGGCACCACGACCGCCAGGCGCTCAGTCGCCCGCTCGAGGTACTCGAACTGGCCCGACCACGTGATCGAGTAGCCCGGCGGGACAGCGATTGCGTCGGCAACGCGTGCCTTTGCTTCGTTCACGTACGAACCCAGGTCGCGCCCGCGAATGTCGACGTACACCCAGCCGTTGGGGCGCGCGTTCTCGCTCTTGAGCATGGGCGGCCCGTCGGTGATGACGACTTCTGCGACCTGGCCAAGCAGCACCGTGGCACCCTCACGGGTCACGATTGGCAGTTTGCGCAGGTCCTCGAGCGAATCGCGCAGCTCCCGGGGATAGCGGACATTGATCGGGAAGCGCTGCAGTCCTTCGACCGTCTCGCCGATGTTTTCGCCACCGAGCGCCAATGCCGTCACCTCGAGGAGATCTGCCACATCGAGCCCGAGACGGGCCGCGGCGATGCGATCCGGACGAATTTCGATGTAGCGCCCGCCAGATACGCGCTCCGAGAAAGCGGATGACGTGCCGGGGATGTTGCGCACCAATGCCTCGACTTCCCGCCCGATGCGCTCGATTTCGCCGAGATCCGGGCCTGCAATCTTGATGCCGACCGGTGACTTGATCCCGGTCGCCAGCATGTCGATGCGGTTGCGGATCGGCGGCACCCACACATTGGCCAGACCGGGAATCTTCACTGCGGCGTCCATCTCCGCCAGCAAGCTCGCCGGAGTCACTCCGGGCCGCCACTCCTCGCGCGGCTTGAAGCGGATCGTGGTTTCGATCATCTCGAGCGGTGCCGGATCTGTCGCGCTCTCGGCACGACCGATCTTGCCGAACACTGTCGCGACTTCCGGAAAGGATTTGATGATGCGATCCGTCTGTTGCAGCACCTCGCCCGCCTTGCCGGCCGAGAGACCCGGCAGCGCGGTGGGCATGTAGAGCAGATCGCCCTCATCGAGCGGGGGCATGAACTCTCTCCCCAACCGCAGCGCGGGCCAGGCTGTGACCGCGAGCAGAACCAACGCAATGCCGAGCGTGACGCCCGGACGTGTCAGCACCGCGTCGATCACCGGGCGGTAAGCGGCGATGAGCGCGCGATTGAGAGGATTGGTCGACTCATCGACGATGCGACCGCGAATGAATGCGACCATGAGCACCGGCACCAGCGTGACCGAAAGCCCCGTAGCCGCAGCCATTGCATAGGTCTTCGTATAGGCAAGCGGCGCGAACAGGCGTCCCTCCTGCGCCTCGAGCGTGAACACCGGCACGAATGACAGCGTGATGATGAGCAGCGAGAAGAACAGCGCCGGCCCCACCTCGGCTGCGGCCGCCGCAATTAATTCGAGCCGCTCCGTGCCCTGCGGTTCGAGTCCCTCGTGCGCATGCCGAAACGCTTCCAGCCGCTTGTGCGCATTCTCGATCATGACCACCGCCGCATCCACCATGGCACCGATGGCGATCGCGATGCCACCGAGGGACATGATGTTGGCGTTCACACCCTGCTGCTGCATGACGATGAAGGCGGCGAGGATGCCGAGCGGCAGCGTGATCACTGCGACCAGCGCGGAGCGCAGGTGGTACAGGAACGCGGCGCAGATCAACGCCACGACCAGGAACTCTTCGATAAGCTTGGTGCGCAGGTTGTCGATCGCGCGCTCGATGAGCGCCGAGCGATCATAGGTCTCGATGATCTCCACTCCGGCCGGCAGCCCTTTCTTGAGGTCGCCCAGCTTGCGCTTCACCGCCGCGATGGCTTCGCGCGCATTCTTGCCGGACCGCAGCACGATGACGCCGCCGACCACTTCACCCGCGCCATCGAGCTCCGCAATGCCCCGGCGCATCTCGGGCCCTCGCTGCACCCACGCGACATCGCGGAGGAGTATGGGCGTCCCATCGGGCGCGAGGCCGACGGGAATCCGGTGAAAGTCCTCGAGCGAACGCAGATAGCCGCGCGTGCGGATCATATACTCGGCCTCGGCCAGCTCCAGAACCGAACCACCGGCCTCGATGTTTGCTGCATTCACAGCAGCAACGATGCGTGACTGCGGGATCCGAAAGGACCGCATCCGATCGGGATTGAGCACGATTTGATACTGGGGCACGAATCCGCCGATGGTGGCGACCTCGGCGACATCAGGTACCGTCTTCAGCTCGTACTTGAGAAACCAGTCCTGGAGCGCGCGCAGCTGCGCGATGTCGTGACCACCGGATCGATCGACCAGCGCGTATTCGTAGATCCACCCCACACCGGTAGCATCCGGCCCCAGCGCGGTGCGCGCCGTTGCGGGCAAGCGGCTTTGTACCTGCGACAGGTACTCGAGCACGCGCGAGCGCGCCCAGTACAGATCAGTACCATCCTCGAACAGCACGTACACGTACGAATCGCCGAAGAACGAGTAGCCGCGCACCACCTTCGTGCCGGGCACGGACAGCATGGTGGTGGTGAGCGGGTAGGTCACCTGATCCTCGACCACCTGCGGCGCCTGACCGGGATACGTCGTCTTGATGATCACCTGCACGTCGGACAGGTCCGGTAGCGCGTCGAGCGGCGTGCGAACCAGGGAATACACGCCCCAAATGGCGACCAGCAACGTCGCGATCAGCACCAGGAAGCGGTTGTGCACCGACCAGTGAATCAACCGCGCGATCACTTCGGTTCTCCGGCTGGTGCGAATCTCCCGAATGCGGTACGCAATGTCGATTCCGAATCGATCAGGAACTGTCCTGAAATGACCACCTCCTGGCCCTCGACCAGCCCGTTGACGATTTCGATCACGCCATCGTGCTCGGCGCCCGCCGTGACCTGCGCGGGTCGGAAGCGCCCGTCGCCCTCCGCGACGATGACGACGCTCCGCGTCCCGGTCCGGATCAACGCTTCGGCCGGCACGAGAAGCGCTTGTTGCCGCCGGTCGTCCTGCACAGTGAGCTCGGCAAACATGCCGGGCTTGAGCTGCAACTGCGGATTGTCGAGGCGAACACGCGCGGGCAGAGTGCGCGAAGCGGTATTGAGTGTGGGGTAGACGTACTCGATGTCTCCCCTGAAGACCTGCCCGGGCAGCGCTGCCAGACGCACTTCCACCTTGTTGCCGGCAACGATTTGCGCAGCGTCGGCTTCGGGAATTTCTGCGGTGATCCATACCGAACTGAGATCCGCCAGCCGGAACAGCGCCATTCCCGGGGCAACCTGCGCACCCTCGCGCACGCCGAGCTCCGTGACGACACCACCGCGAGGCGCATGGATGCGCATTCTGCGCGCGACCTTGCGGGTCCTCGCCAACTCATCGAGCTGTCCGTGGCTCACTCCGAGCCGGCTCAGACGCTCACGCGCGGCACGAGCCAGTGCGGCATCGCTCGCCTCGAGCGCCAGAAGCAGTTCCTCCTGCGAGGCGGCAAGTTCCGGCGCATAGATTTCTGCCAGGAGTTGCCCGGCGGTAACCGGGTCGCCGACCGCGCGAACGTGCAGGCGCTCGACCCAGCCGTTCGAGCGGGACTCGACGACTTCGATCCGCCGCTCATCCGCGACCACAGCGCCGACTACGCGCAACCCGGCCGCGAGCGCGCCACGACGAACCATCGCGGTGCGAACGCCGAGGCTCTGGATCATCCGTGGATCGATTGTGACTGCCGCGGAGTCGTTCTCGTCGGCGTACTTCGGCAGCAGGTCCATGTCCATGAAGGGCGACTTGCCCGGCTTGTCAAAGTGCACGTCGGGCCGCATCGGATCGAACCAATAGAGGACCTTCGTGTCCGTGCTGAGCCGCTCGGACATCTCGGCGACAGGCGACTCAGGCCGCGATGCCAGGTAGGCCCAGCCTGCGGCTGCGATGAGCACTGCGACCCCCGCGGTAATCCACGTCGCGCGCGTGTTCATGCTGCCTCCGACGCGGTGAAGAATTGGCAGCGCACAGCGCCACGTGCGGCATCGACCGCAAGTTCAAGTCTTTTCAATTCGGCGTCGAGCAGCGCCCGGCGCGCCTCGAGCATGGTCAAGACCGGAGTTTGGGCAGCCGCGTATGCCGCTTCCGCTGCTGCCACACGCTGCCGCGCCGCCGGCAGAATGATTTCGTCGTAACGGGTCACGCGCGCCGACTGCTCCCGCCACTGGCGCTGCGATTCAATGGCCTCGGCGCGCAACGATCGCAGCGCATCCTCGCGCTGTGCCAGCGATTCGTCGCGCAGGGCCTGGCGCGCGGCGAGGCGCCGGTCCTGACGATTCGCAGTGAACAGCGGCAGACCGACATTGACGCGCGCCCCGATCATGTCGGAGAACTCAGGCCTGTTGGCGTAGTACACCTCGAGGCTCCACCCCGGCCGATACTCGTCCTGTCCAAGCGAAATCTCTGCCTGGGCCGCTTCGACCCGATGGGCCAGCAAGCGAATCTGCGGATGCCGCTCGACCGCTGCCAGGAGGTCCTCGAGCTCCGGCGGCGGTGGCATCGCCGGCAACTCGGCCGCAACGGGGCGCTCCGCCGCTGCGCCAATCCAGCGTTCGAGTGCCGTGCGCGCGTGATGGACATCCAATCCGAGCATCGCACTCGTGTCTGCGACCTGCTCCGCGTCGATGCGTGCGGCGAGCACCTCTGCCTGGCTGCTGCGGCCGGCTCGGTACGCGATTTCCGCGGCCTCGGCGAATCGAAGCGACTGGGCGTGCACCTCTCGCGTGATGACCAGCGCGCGCTGGCCCTCGAAGACCTCCAGCCAGGCGAGACCGGCCGCACGGCGCACTTGTCGGCGTACGTCATCAACGCCTTCAGCGGCGGCCTCGCCTTCGAGAAACGCCTTCTTGCTGCGCAAATCGCGGCTGCGTGCGCGCGGGAAGTCCTGCGCGAAGCCGATCATGATCTGCGTCATCTCGTCGCGTGTCAGGCTGAGTGCATCCGGTCCGTTCACCGGAACGTCCTCGATCGCGAGCATCAACTGCGGATCGGGTAACTGCCGCTCGGCGATCGCAGTCTCTTGCGCTGCAAGGGTCAACGCCTGTTGCGCCACGATCTGTGGCTGCTCCGCGAGTGCGAGGTGACCAGCCTCCTCGAGCGTGAGAGGGGACGACGGCGTCGAGTCACTGACTGCACCCCCGGCAGTCAGACTGAGACTTGTCGTAACGATCAAGAAACGCAGCCCGCGTAGGGCGCGTACACGAATACACATGAGCCAACTCCTTCTTCGAACCGAAACACTGCTGCGAAGAAGGTGGCTATTTCAGGAAGACACCAAAGGTGAGGACGATGGGACGGGCGGGATGGAGACAGGCGGCGCGTGCCAGCGCGTGAGGCCGAGCTGGAGGCGATGCATCAAGCGATGAACCGAGCGAAGCAGCAATGAACGGCGCAGACGAAGCCGACTTCGGCAGGCGTGCATCCGAAGAAGGCTGGCTGACGTCGCCGCAGGGTGTCGAGGCTTCGTCGCAGTCGGGGGGCGTTTCGGCGCCGGGCGGGCAATGCGGGCAATCCGCGCTTGCCCCGAAATCAGCTGGCATCGGCTGTGCGGACATGGCCTCTGGCTGAGTCCCGCCGTCCATCGCCATTGCACACGGCTGGCATGCGAGCGCCATCAATCCGACCGCATAGAACGACAGCACCACACTCGCGAGGCGCTGGCGATGTCGGCGGAGCATTGTGAGGGCGGTCACGTTCAGATTTCCGTCAGGCATCAGCCAAGTTACGGGACCTCGGACCTCAGGTCAAATGGTCGTGTTAGCATTTGCGCGGATTCTCGAGGAGCACCTCATGTCCATTGCCAAGGCCACCAAAGTCACGCCACCCACGCAGGGCGAGACGATCACCATCAGAAACGGGAAGCTCCAGGTTCCGAATCATCCGATCATCCCTTTCATCGAGGGCGACGGCACCGGACCGGATATCTGGCGGGCGAGCGTGCGCGTGCTCGACGCGGCCGTGAACAAGGCCTACGGCGGCCGCCGCAAGCTCGAATGGATGGAGGTGTACGCGGGGCAGAAGGCGAACGACCTCTACAACTCGTGGCTGCCCGACGAAACCGTCGCGGCCTGCCGCGAGTACCTGGTGTCGATCAAGGGGCCGCTCACGACGCCGATCGGTGGCGGAATCCGCTCGCTCAACGTCGCCCTGCGGCAGCTCCTCGATCTCTATGTCTGCTTGCGGCCGGTGCGCTGGTTCAAGGGGGTGCCCTCGCCGGTCAAACACCCCGAAAAGGTCGACATGGTGATCTTCCGCGAGAACACCGAGGACATTTACGCGGGCATCGAGTTCGAGGCTGGCACGGAGGACAACCGTAAGTTCCTCGCCCTCCTCAAGCAGGCGTTTCCGAAGCAGTTCAACAAGATTCGCTTCCCGGAAACCACCGCGATCAGCCTCAAGCCCATCTCCCGCGAAGGCACGGAGCGACTGTTCCGCTCGGCCATCGAGTACGCGATCGCGAACCAGCGCAAGAGTGTGACGATCGTGCACAAGGGCAACATCATCAAGTTCACCGAGGGTGCATTCCGCAACTGGTCGTACGCGCTCGCCGAGCGCGAGTTTTCTGCGCAGACCTACACCTGGGAGCAATGGGAACGCACCAGGGCCGCGAAGGGCGAGAAGGAAGCCAATGCCGAGCAGGATGCCGCAAAGAAGGCGGGCAAGATTATCGTCAAGGATGCGATCGCGGACATCACGCTGCAGCAAGTGCTGACCCGGCCGGACGAGTTCGACGTCATCGCGACCATGAACCTCAATGGCGACTACCTCTCCGATGCGCTCGCGGCGCAGGTCGGCGGAATCGGCATCGCGCCCGGCGGCAACATCAACTACCTGACCGGGCACGCCGTGTTCGAGGCAACGCACGGCACCGCGCCCAAGTACGCCAACAAGGACGTGGTGAATCCCGGCTCGGTCATCCTGTCCGGCGAGATGATGCTGCGCTACATGGGCTGGACCGAGGCCGCCGACGCCATCATCGCGGCGATGGACCGCACGATCGGCCAGAAGATCGTCACCTACGATTTTGCGCGCCAGATGGAAGACGCGAAGCAGGTCAAGTGCAGCGAGTTCGGCGACGCGTTGATCGGGAATATGTGAGGGGAGAGTCAACCGTCAACTCTCTCTCCTGTGCACAGCACATCGCCGCCGCTTTCGCCGCCTATAACGACGAGTTCCGTGCCATCACCCGGCGGGCGCCGCAGCGCTTCGACGAGCGGGATTGGCGCAACAGCCAGAAAGACGTCATCGAGCGCATCGAGCTCTACGATCGCTCCGTCGACGCAACCATCGCGCAGCTGAGGCTGATACTCGGTGATCGGGTCCTCGACCGGCAGTTGTGGCGCGACATCCGCGGCCACTTCGCCGAAGTCGTGGAACCACTGCCTGACACGGAATTCAACAAGACCTTCTTCAGCTCCATCACGCGGCGGCTGTTCGGAACCGTCGGCGTCGCGGCCGATGTCGAGTTTGTGGCGCTCGATCTGGATCCCCTCGGCAGCATCAGCAGCCAGGTCGTCACCAATACGTATGTCAATCGCGGCTCGCTGCAGCTGCTGTTTGAGCAGGCGCTGACCGACTTCCGCTTTCGCACACCGTGGAGGGATTTCGATCGCAGCGTCGCGTACGTCACCGCAGAGGTGACTGCGTACTGCGAGCAGGCTGGCGAGCGTCGACTCGTGCAACAGGTCGAGATCATTCGTCCCGTGTTCTACCAGATGACGCGCGCCTACCTGGTGGGCCGGGTGCAGGGCCGCGGCTGGATGCTGCCGCTCGTGATCGCGCTCAAGAACACCGACCGCGGCGTGCTGGTCGATGCCGTAATGATGCGGGAAGAGGACGTGAGCATCGTCTTCGGCTTCGCCCGCTCCTACTTTCATGTGGACCTGGAACGCGTCGGCGAGGCGGTCGTGTTCCTGAAGTCAATGCTGCCGCGCAAGCCGGTGAGCGAATTGTTCACGGTGCTCGGGCGCGCCAAGCAAGGCAAGACCGAGCGGTACCGCGAGCTCTTCGGTCACCTACGGCGCTCGTCCGATCAGTTCGTGCACGCGCCGGGCGAACGCGGGCTGGTGATGGTGTGCTTCACGCTGCCCTCCTTCGATGTCGTCTTCAAGGTCATCCGCGACCGTTTCCCGCCGCCGAAGAACATCCTGCGCAAGGATGTGCTTGCCAAGTACGAGTTGGTGTTCAAGCACGACCGCGCTGGGCGGCTTGTCGATGCCCAGGAGTACCGCCGGCTGAGATTTCCGAAGAGCCGCTTTGCGGCAGACTTGCTCGATGAGCTGATGAAGGAGACCACCGGCACAGTCCGCATCGAGGGTGAGGACTTGAATTTCGATCACATGTACATCGAGCGTCGCATGACGCCTCTGAACCTGTTCCTGCGCGACCAGCCGGATGAGCTGGCGGAAAAGGCCGTGCTCGATTACGGACAGGCGATCCGCGACCTGGCCTACACGAACATCTTCGCCGGCGACCTGTTGCTCAAGAACTTCGGCGTGACCCGTCACGGGCGCGTGATCTTTTACGATTACGACGAGCTCTGCCAGGTGACCGACTGCCGCTTCCGCGACCTGCCGCGGGCACTGTCCGACGAGGACGAGATGCGTGGCGAAGCGTGGTTCTACGTCGCCGACAACGACGTGTTCCCGGAAACCTTCCTGGCGTTTCTCGGTTTCAGCGAGCACCTCAAGCAGGTGTTCCTCGAGGTGCACGGCGAGATCCTGACCGCGAATTTCTGGCGCCAGGTGCAGGCGCATCATATCGAAGGCGAGGTCATGGAAGTGCTGCCTTACCACCCGCACCGTGTGCGCGTCGCCAGCAGCTACTGACAGGAGGCTGAACCGATGAATCGCGTGCTCGTCGTGCTGGGCGCCCTCGTGCTCATCGCGGGGCTGGCGTGGCCGTGGCTCAGCAGGCTGCCACTGGGCCGCCTGCCCGGCGACATGGTGGTCGATCGCCCAGGGTTCCGGTTCTTCTTCCCGTTGACGACGATGATCGTGATCAGCCTGATCGTCTCACTAATCCTCTGGTTGGTGCGCCGCTAGAGTGGCGCCGTCGTCTTCCGCGAGGCCTTCGCCTCTCGACTGATCCACACGTACCCGTCCTTCTTGATTACATCCATTCCCCGATGCCGTTTCCCGCGGACTGCAGGGCTGTATCCCACGATGCGAGACGTTGCGTGTGGGTACATGTGGATCAGTCGTGAGGCGAAGGCCTCGCGGTCAAGCCCGACAAACTGCTAGCCCGCCGCTTTCTCGAGCGCCTGCGCGAGGTCGGTGAGCAGGTCATCCACGTCCTCGAGGCCGATCGAGAGTCGGATCGTGCCCTCGCTGATACCCGAAAGCTGCACCTGCTCCGGAGTCAGATCTCGAGGGCGCAGCATCTGTGGCGCCATCACCAGCGATTCGGTCGATCCGAGGCTCGCCGCCTTGGCGAAGAACTGCAAGGCATCGGCAAACCGGCGCCCGGCCTCCGCACCGCCGCGAATGTCGAACGTCACGATGCCGCCGAAGTCCGTCATCTGCACCTGCGCGAGCGCATGCTGCGGATGAGATTCGAGCCCCGGGTAACAGACCCGTGAGACCTGCGGATGGCTCACCAGGAAGCGGGCGATGCGCATTGCGCTCGCGCACTGTTCCCGGCGGCGCACGAAGTACGTCCTTAAGCCCCGCACGATCAGGAATGCGGCATGTGGATCGAGCACCGCGCCCATGGTGATGAAATCGCTGCGCATGGCGCGAATCAGCTCCAAACGCGCAATGACCGCTCCGCCCATCACGTCGCCATGGCCCGACGCGAACTTGGTCAGGCTGTGCACGAAAAGGTCGATGTCATACTGTCCATGGTTGTGCAAGCCCGCGAAGGTGTTGTCGAGCACTGTCAATGCCCCGTGCTTGCGTGCCATCGCCGTGAGTCGGGCGATGTCTGCGATTCTCGTGACGGGATTGGTCGGACTCTCGAATATCACGAGTCGTGTCGGGCGCTCGGCCAGGATCCTCTCGGCCGCCGCCAGGTCTTCGATCAAAATCATCGTGTGATTGACGCCGAAGCGCGCGAACAGCCGCCGGATCATGTAGCGCGTGGGCCCGTAGGTTTCGATGAAACACAGGACGTGATCGCCCTGTTTCAGGAGCGCCAGCAGGCAATGTCCCATTGCCGCGACGCCGGAGCTGGTCGCGAGCGCATCGTCGCGCCCCTGCAACCCGGCGATCAGCAGCTCGAGCTGGCGTACCGTCGGATTCGAAGTGCGCGAGTAGTAGAAACCCGGCCGCTCGCCGCGGTAGCCGCGCTCGGTCTCCTCAACCGTTTCGAACTCGAATTTCACCGACTGGTAGATCGGCGCCACCAGCGAGCGGTTGTCGTCGGGCAGTTGGATCTCGGGCGGGTGGTTGACGCGCGTTGGATGCTTCATTTGTCTTAAAATACGCGCCAACCTTTCCGGACGGAACCTGACATGGAATTCCACCTTACCGACGATCAGCTGCAGATCCAGGCGGCGGCGCGCGAGTTCGCCCAGAACGAGATCGCGCCCATCGCCGCCGAGTACGACGCGAGCGGCAAGTTTCCCTCCCCGACGATCGCCAAGGCAGGCGAGCTTGGCTTCATGGGCGTCGAGGTACCCGAGGAATACGGCGGCGCCGGACTCGATCCAGTCAGTTTCGTTGTGATGATGGAGGAGATCGCGGCGGCCGACGCCGCGCATTCGACCATCGTCTCGGTCAACAACTCCCTCTATTGCAACGGCATCCTGCAGTTCGGCACTGAGGCGCAGCGGCGCGAGTTCGTCACGCCGGTGGCGAGTGGCAAGGCCGTGGGCTGCTACGGCCTCACCGAACCGCAATCCGGATCCGATGCGGCGGGCATGCGGACGCGGGCAGTGCTGTCCAAGGACGGCTCGCACTACGTGATCAACGGCAAGAAGTCCTGGATCACCTCTGGCCCGGTGGCGAAGTACATGGTGCTCTTTGCCATGACCCGCCCGGAGCGCAAGGCCAAGGGAATCACGGCATTCGTCATCGACACGGAGCAGAAGGGATTCGTCCGCGGCAAGACCGAGCCCAAGCTTGGGATACGTGCCTCGGCCACATGCGAGGTGGAATTCGTCGACTATCGTTGCCCGGTCGCCAACCGGCTGAGCGACGAGGGCACGGGCTTTCTGATCGCGATGACGATCCTTGATGCCGGGCGCATCGGCATCGCCGCACAAGCGTGCGGCATTGCGCGGGCCGCCTACGAGGCATCCGTGCAGTATGCCCGCGAGCGCGTGGCTTTCGGCGCACCGATAGGATCGTTCCAGATGATCCAGGCAAAGCTCGCGGACATGAAGTGCCGGCTCGAGGCGTCGAGGCTGCTCACGTACCGCGCAGCGTGGAGCAAGCGCGAGGCGGCGAAGTCGGGCAGGCGCAATACCCTCGAGGCGAGCGTGGCGAAGCTCTACGCCTCGGAGTCCGCCATGTTCATCACGCACCAGGCGCTCCAGATCCACGGCGGCATGGGCTACAGCAAGGAAATGCCGCTGGAACGCTATTTCCGCGACGCCAAGATCACGGAGATCTACGAGGGCACGAGTGAGATCCAGCGGCTTGTGATCGCGCGGCAGGAGACTGGCTTGCGTTAGTGCCCGGCATCATTGGCTTGTTTCGGGAGGGCGCGCCGGGTTGGATCCACAAAGTTGGTCGAGCGTCGGGCTGATCGGAGTGGACTCCCTGCGAATCGTTGCCGAGCTGCTCGAGTCGCGCGCAGCAGGCTCCGGTCCTTGCAGATCTTGGACGAGAACGTAGTGAAGGCGTTCCTGATCGGCCGGCGATAACGCGTGGTCCACGTTATTGACCAGCTCCTGTTGGGTATCTCGAATCGCACGGTGGAGCTTTTGCAGTTCGTGGGCGTAGCCATCTTCGCCACCCTCCTCGATGACCGTCCGACGAGCACAGAGATCGAGAAGCTGGGCACGGGTCACATTCGTGAGCTGTCCGTCACCCCGATACAGGTAATCGCGCAGGGCTTCGATACCTGCATCACTGACTCCCTGTTGACGCAATAATTGAATCCTCTCTGTCGTCAAGATGTGGAGCTTCGCCCAAGTAGCATCTTCTGCCCGCACACCCAACACCCAAGTCACGTCTACCGCCTGATCAGCCATTACGACTGGCGCTGCGAGCAGCAGCAAGACCGGCATAATCGACTTCATCTGTGCCTCCGGCTCGGTTATTCGAGTCACGAAAGTCCCGGCCGGATGGTCGCCAATCCGGCGTTCGGGCGCTTCCGCCCACATCACATCGAGTGCGTCTTGCTTCCACACAAGACCGCATCATCATTTCAACAGTGCGCAGAGCACAGTGGCAAGAGCGTGCTTAGTGCCTTGCCCTGGGATGCGCGCAGGCAGACCCCAGGACAAGATGAGTCTCAGGACCAGCATTCAGCAACAAATCGCCACTCGCCGTATTCCCCGCCGGTTCCCAGATAGAACGGTTGTCCGGGGTGGACAGGGACGACGTACATCTCCGGCCACCAGTGGTACCAACCCTCGGTCCCGCAGGCGCCAGCCATGTAATAAATCGGCGAACTTACGTAGTTCGTGACACCACCTCCGTCGTACGTGTCCAGGAAATAGGAACCAGTAATGGCAGTCGCTGGGTAATCCGAACGACACCAAGTTGAATACCAATCGTAGGCGTACCAATCAGTGGTGCTGTTATTCCCAGCGTAGCAGCGGAGAGTCCTGTTTCCCGATGGTCCGGACATGCAAGTGGCCATCCAGAGGTCGGCGGAGGCTTGAACTGAAAACAATCCAAGCAAGAGAAATGTGATTGCGCGGATCATCATTCATTCTCCTATATTGCAGAGTTTGTCCAATGTGGGCCTGACTGGAATTATTCCCTCTAGAATTTTTCTTGGAATTTCCGAATCAAGAACCGTCACGTTGTGATGACGCAGCAAATGGTCCAGATGAATCGCGTCCGTGGGAGACAGCGTGTCCTGCAGATTGACGACCAGTGTTTTTCGAATTTCTGACATGCGAGTTCGTACGTACTCAGTCTCCTGCGCGAATATCCCCGGTCCGCCTTCTTCTATCTGAGTTCGACGGGAGCACATAGCCTCGAGAAGTTGCTTCTCCTGGTCTCTCAGCGTTTCGTCACCCCGCTTTATGTACTCGCGTACTCGCTCTGCTCCTTTCTCGCTGAAACCGTGGGAGAGCAAATGAGCTTCTTGTTCATCAATTGATTGCCCATAGATGACGACTGTCAGTTTGATCCACGCGATGTCATCCTCTCTGTCGGCACGAGCCATCATGGGTAACAGCAGAAGTGCAAATGCTAGGAATCGCATACTTCCTCCTTTTCATGATTCCATCTCTTTCTGCACAAATCCCACGGTCATCGCTCGACGTGGAATGGGAACATGTACGGGATTGTCGAGGGAGCTGTGAATCGACCGGGCCACCACGAGCCCGAGTGGACCGCAGCACCCAATGTGCTCATGCGAAGTGTGATTATCTAGTGGCGGGTGTCGCGACTTCCCGGTCCATCCCTATCACCCTGTCGCCGTGGATTCCGTTTGCGTCCGTGGAAGCCAGCGAGCTCATGCCGCTGGCATACGAGAAATAGCCCCCCCTTAATTGACGTCAAGTAGGCCACGAGGCTACGACCAGATATGGTGTGGGACGCCCCTCGGATTCGCTGTGGCGACGTCTCCTCTGCATAGTTGCGGGCCTCGCCATCGCCGGAACTTGAAGGGTACCCTACAGCACACGATTCCCTCGGGCGATGTGGATGATCAGAATGGCACACACGTACCTGTTGTCGGTGATTTCGCTCGCGATCGCGACCGCTTCATCAATTGCCGACGATGAGGTCGACAGCCCAGTGAGCAATTTCGGCTGGTTTGCGGACAGGACCGGCTCCTGCTGGGCCGGCCGCCACCCGGATGGGAAAACGACCGACACGCAGTGCTATTCAACCCAGTATGGCCGCCCGCTCCGCGGCACGATCAAGTTGCACGGGATGGACGGCGGTCAGGCAGTCGCCAGCTTTGAGGGCGACTCGGTGTACGCCTGGGGTACGAAGGCCGGGAAAATCCGCCATTCGTTCTGGGCGAATGACGGCAGCTATGGAACGGCGAAGGCCCATCTCGAGGGCGACACCATCGTGTTCTCGGTGAGCGACCCCAACGACTCCACGCGCGTCGTCGCGCGCTCCGTCTGGCGCCGCATCGATGCCGACCGCTTCACGGTGACGCGCGAGCGGATGAAGGATGGCGCGTGGACCTAGCAGTTCACGGTCACCTATTCGCGTGCAACGGGGTCAGAACTTGGTTCTGACCCCATTACGGACGCGCCGGGGGCCGCACCGACAGCGCCGCCTTGACTCCCGGGCGCTCCATCATGCGCGCATACCATTCAACGACGCGCGGGCTGTCCTTCTCATTGACGATGTCGGCGTAACGCTGCGGCATCCCGATCAGCATCGAGAAGAGACTCACGTCGGCCAGCGTGAGCTGCGATCCGAGCATCCACGCGCCCTGCATGCCCGAATTCATCCTCTGAATCGAGACACGAACCTTGCGCCGCCAGTCCGCCAGCTGTTCCGCTGTCCACACCTGCGCGGCCGATTCGCGCCACTTGTCCTGCTGCTCCTTCAGCGGAATGCGGGACACTTTGGCCTCGAACTCCTCCTTGCTCAAGTGCTGCACGGCATTCTTGATCATCGCGTGCCAGCCGAGAAAACTGAGCGCCGGGCAGAAGTACTCGTCCACGAACTTCGTCCACATGCGCATCTGCGCGCGGCCGTAGGCATCCGCCGGTCGCAGTGGGATTTCGGGAAAGGCCTCGTCGACGTACTCGTTGATCACGGTGGATTCGGTCAGCGTCCGACCGTCGTGGATCAGGACCGGCACCTGACCATTCGGGTTGATCTTCACGAACCACGGCTCGTGCTGCTCGAAGTTCAGCAGGTTGACGGGGTGGCTCTTGAAGTCGAGCTGCTTCTCCGTCAAGGGAAGCAGCGCCTTCAATGAATTGGCGCCAGGGCCGCCATGGTAGAGCTCGAGCATGTACCCCTCCAGAGAAACGTGCCGGAATCAGCCTGCCCGCGGTCGCCAGTTGCGCAGTCGCTCCGCGCCCTGCTCGAGCGTCTCATCGCGCTTCGCAAAGCAGAATCGCAGCACGGTGAGCTTGGGTGGGCTCTGGTAGAAGGGCGCCAGCGGGATCGCGGCGACGCCCGCTTCGCGGATGAGCGTATCCGCAAACGCCAGGTCATCTTCGTCACTCACAGCACTGAAGTCCAGCAGCTGGAAGTACGTGCCCTCGGCTGGCGTCCAGCGAAAGCCCGTGCCTTCGAGCAGGCCACAAAGCAGATCGCGTTTGCGCGCAAAGAAGCCGGGCAGCTCGTCCAGACGATCCGGATAGGTATGCAGGTAGTCCGCGATCGCGTATTGCTCCGGCGTGAACACCGTAAAGACATTGAACTGGTGCACCTTGCGAAACTCGGTGGTCAGTTCAGGCGGCGCAACGCAATAGCCTAAGCGCCAGCCGGTAGCGTGAAACGTCTTGCCGAACGAGAACACGGCGAAGCTGCGCTCGCGGAGCTCAGGGTGCGCCAGCACCGAGGCGTGGCGCCGGCCATCGAGCACGAGGTGTTCATACACTTCATCGGCCAGTACCAGGGCGTCGGTTCCACGCAACAGCTCGGCCAGAGTGTCGAGATCGCCTCGGGTCAATACGCGGCAGGCGGGGTTGTGCGGATTGTTGATGATCACCAGCCGCGTTCGTGGCGAGAGCGCATCGCGCAGCCGCTCCCAGGGCATGTCAAACTCCGGCAATTCGAGTGGCAGATGGATGCAGCGGCCACCCATCACCCGGACCGCGGGGTCATAGGAATCGTAGGCCGGGTCGAACACGATCACTTCGTCTCCCGTTGCGACGCAGGCGCAGATCGCCGAGAACAGCGCCTCAGTGCCGCCCACCGTGATCGTGATCTCCCGCTCGGTGTCGATCTGCACCGCGTAGCTGCGCGATATCTTGCGGGCAATCTCCTGCCTCAACTCCGGTACGCCCATCATCGGTGCGTACTGATTGCGACCGGCGCGCGTGTGCTGGTCGAGCAGTGCGCCGAGCTCGGGCGCGATGTCGTAGTCCGGAAAGCCCTGCGCAAGATTGATTGCGCCCAGCTCCTGCGCGCGCTGCGTGACCACCGTGAAAATCGTCGTGCCGACGCCGGGAAGTTTGGATCGGAAGGACATGGAGGAGGCGATCAGGGGTTAGCGGTCAGCGGTTAGCAGGTAGCAATTGGGGATTGGTCACGAGGAGAGGTTAGCGGAAATCCGGGCTGTTGAAGCACCGTCTGCGGACGTCAGCGAGTCCGGCACGCGCTGGCCCTTCGCCCGTCACTTCCTCTGCCCGTCTTCGCTAACCGCTAACTCCTAACCGCTTCTTTGTTTGCCGCCGCTATCGCCGCACCTACGATTCCGGCATTTGCTCGAAAACTCGCGGGCACGATCCCGGCCCGCGAGTGCAGCAGGTGTCCGAACTGCTCGTAGTTGTCGGTCACTCCACCGCCGATGATGGCGAGATCCAGCCAGAAAAGCACATGATAGGCCTCGAGCACGGTATTGACGCGCTCCGCCCATTGACTCCAGTCGAGATGCTCATCGCTGCGAACCCGCGCCGACGCAAAGTGTTCGGCTTCACGGCCATGCAACTCCAGGTGGCCCAGCTCCGTGTTCGGCAGCAGCCGGCCGTCGATGAACAGGGCCGAGCCGATTCCGGTTCCGAAGGTCAGCATCATCACCGTGCCGTTGTGGCCGCGCCCGGCGCCGAGCCGCATTTCCGCAATGCCCGCAGCGTCGGCATCGTTCAACAACGCCACCGGCCGACCGAGCGCGGCACTGATGATCTGCTCGCCGTTGACGCCGATCCATGCCGAATCGATGTTGGCTGCCGTATACGTGATGCCTTTCTTCACGACACTCGGAAAAGCCACGCCGACGGCTCCTTGAACCGGGAAGTGCGATGCCAACTCACGAATCGACGCGGCGACTAGCGTCGGTGTGGCGGGCCGCGGAGTGGTCAACGTGACCGGTGAATCGAGCAGCGCGCCGCTGGCGACGTCTACCAGTGCGCCTTTGATCGAGCTGCCGCCGACATCGAGACCGAGATATACCATCTACTCATTCGCCGCTATTGCCATCTGAATGTCGCGCTGCCGGACCTTTTCCTGCCGCTGCATCCACAGCGCCGAGCCGACGATACCGATGGTGACGATGAGCACCATGATGGTCGCGAGCGCATTGATGTCGGGGCTCACGCCCAGGCGCACCTTGGAGAATATGAGCATTGGCAGCGTGGTCGAGCCCGGCCCCGAGACGAAGCTGGTGATCACCAGGTCGTCCCAGGAAAGCGTGAATGCGAGCAGCCAGCCTGAAATGATGGCTGGCAGGATGATCGGCAAGGTGATGACGAAGAACACCTTTGCCGGACGCGCGCCGAGGTCCATCGCCGCTTCTTCAAGCGATTCATCGAACGTGGTCAGGCGCGATTGCACGACCACCGTCACGTACGCCATCGAAAACGTGATGTGCGCCAGCGTGATGGTGGTAATGCCTCGCCCGGCGGGCCAGCCGAGCGCCTGGTCCATCGCCACGAACAGCAGCAACAGCGACAGCCCGGTGATGACTTCCGGCATCACCAGAGGGGCGGTCGTCATTCCCGAGAGCATGGTGCGCCCGCGAAACCGCCCGAAGCGCGCCAGCACCAGCCCGGCGATCGTGCCGAGAACGACGGCACCAGTGGCATTTAGGCTCGCGATCTGCAGGCTGAGCTTGGCGGCATTGAGCATCTGTGCGTTGCTGAACAGCTCGATGTACCACTTGAAGGAGAAGCCCGCCCACACCGTGACCAGCTTCGACTCGTTGAAGCTGAACACGACCATCGACAGGATCGGCACGTACAGGAACGCGAACCCGAACGCGAGCGCGGTGAATACGAAAAACGAGCGCCGCTGCATCAGCGATGCACCGACATCTGCCGGCCCTGGAAGTACTGGAACACCATGATCGGGATCACGAGCAGCACCAGCATTGCAATCGCCACCGCGCTCGCCACCGGCCAGTCGCGGTTATTGAAGAATTCGTTCCACAGCACCTTGCCAATCATCAGCGAGTCCGGACCGCCGAGCAGCGCCGGGATCACGAACTCACCAACGGCCGGAATGAACACCAGCATGGCGCCTGCGATGATCCCGGGAACCGACAGCGGCAGGGTAATCCGGAAAAACGCTCGGGTCGGCCGACATCCCAGATCCGCTGCGGCTTCGAGCAGCGTCAGGTCCATCTTCTCGAGATTGGCGTAGAGCGGCAGCACCATGAACGGCAGATACGAGTAGGTGATGCCGACATACACGGCAAAGTCGGTCTGCAGCATCACCAGTGGTTCGTTGATGACTCCGAGCGACATCAGGATGTTGTTGATGACGCCGTTGCCCTTGAGTAGACCGATCCATGCGTACACGCGCAGCAGGAACGAAGTCCAGAACGGCAGGATCACCAGCATCAGGAGCACGTTGCGCCACGTCGGGCTGGCGCGCGCGATGCCATAAGCCATCGGGTAGCCGATCAGCAGGCACAGGACCGTTGAGACCGCGGCGACTCCGACGGAGTTGAGATAAGCGCGGCCATAGAGCGAGTCTGTCAGGAGAAAGGCGAAATTCGCCAGGTTGACCGTGATCTCGAGCGCCAGCTCGCCCACCCAGTCCAGGAGCGGGGCGTACGGCGGCATTGCGAGCTGCGTTTCGGAGAACGAAATCTTGAGGACGATGATGAACGGGATCGCAAAGAAGAGCAGCAACCACAGGTAGGGAATGGCGATGACCACCGCGCGACCGGTGACGCCGCGGTTGCGCAGCCACCGTCGAGACCACACGTACGCTTCGCTGTGTGTGACGCCCTGGATGAGACGCGCAATCGCGAAGGTCAACCGCTCACCCAGCGACAGATAGGCGGGCTGGGCCACTAGAACCCCCTCACCCTGCCCTCTCCCCGCCCGTCATTGCGTCACCACCACGCCGCTGGTCGGATGCCAGTGGAGGTAGACTTGCTCGTCCCAGGTGATGCGATCCTCGGGATGGCGGACCGTGTTGGGCTGCGTGACGCGGACCATCTTGCCGCTGGCGAGCTTGACCAGGTAGATCGACAGGTCGCCCATGTAGGCGATTTCCTTCACGACGCCGCGCACGCAGTTGTCGGGGCCCGGCGTTGGCTCGCGTGTTAGCGCGATCTTTTCCGGCCGCAACGCGACCCACACCGTGGCACCGGGCGCCGAGCTGACACCGTGATCGATGAAAATCGTACCGCCCAGCTCCCCGGATTCGATGCGCACATGATCCGGCTCGTCCTCGATCAGGCGGCCCTCGAACATGTTGACCGAACCGACGAAGTCGGCGACGAAACGCGAGTTCGGATACTCATAGATTTCCGACGGCGTACCCACCTGCACGAATTCACCGTGATGCATGACGGCAATCCGCGAGGCGAGCGTCATCGCTTCCTCCTGGTCGTGCGTCACGACCACGAAAGTCACGCCGAGCTGCTCCTGGATGTTCACCAGTTCGAACTGCGTGTGCTCGCGCAGCTTCCTGTCGAGTGCGCCGAGCGGTTCGTCGAGCAACAGCAGCTTGGGTCGCTTGATCAGCGACCGCGCCAGCGCCACGCGCTGTCGCTGCCCGCCGGATAACTGGTGCGGCTTACGCTTGGTGAACTGCGTCATCTTGACGATCTCGAGCATCTCGCCCACGCGCCGCCGGATCTCGTCGCGCGCGATCCCCTCCTGCTCGAGCCCGAACGCGACGTTCTTCTCCACCGTCATGTGGGGAAAGAGCGCGTAGGACTGGAACATCATGTTGACCGGACGCTCGTAGGGCGGAATCCCGGTCATGTCCTGGCCATCGATGAATACCGCGCCGGAGCTGGGCATTTCGAAGCCGGCCAGCACGCGCAACAGCGTCGTCTTGCCGCAACCCGAGCCACCCAGCAGGCAGAAGATCTCGCCCTTGTAGATCTTGAGCGAGACATCATTGACCGCGACGAAATCGCCGAACTTCTTGGTGATGCGCTCGATGCGCACGTACGGCGTCGCCTGCGGATCGTTCCAGGGCTCGATCTTCTTCTCAGTATTTGGCGAGCTGACCATAGAGATGGGCCTCGGGCATCAGGCCTCGGGCCTCAGGCGAAGACCGGGCGTCGGGCCTCAGGCATTGGGCCTTAGGCCTGACACCTGATGCCTGACACCCGAAGCCTGACGCGTTGCCTTTATTGTCCGGTCGTGAACCGGGTCCAGGTTCTCGTCAGCAGGCGCGTGTACTCCTGCGTTTCCGCGAGGTCCGGGAAAAGCTTGGCCTTGACTTCGTCCGGCGGGTAGATGCCCGGATCGTTCTTCACGGCGTCATCGACGAAGGGCAGCGAAGCCGCATTGCCATTAGCATAGTTGACGTAATTCGTGATCGCCGCTGTGACTTCGGGTTTGATGATGTAGTTGATGAAGGCGTGCGCATTGTTCGGATGCGGGGCGTCCTTCGGAATCGCCATCATGTCGAACCAGATGATCGTGCCTTCCTTCGGCACGGAGTACTTCACCGAAACATTGTTCGCAGCTTCGCTCGCGCGGTCGCGCGCCTGGAGAATGTCACCGCTGTACCCGACCGCGACGCAGATGTCGCCGTTGGCAAGGTCATTGATGTACTGCGAGGAATGGATGTAACGGATGTACGGGCGAATCTGCAGCAGCTTGGCCTCGACCAGCGCCAGGTCGTCGGAAGACTGGCTGTTGGGATCCTTGCCCAGATACGCCAGCACGGTCGAGGTGATTTCCGACGGCGAGTCGAGTACGGCGATGCCGCATCCCTTGAGCTTCGAGGCATTCTCGGGTTCATAAACCAGCGACCAGCTGTCGACCGGCGCGTTGGCGAGCGCCTTGCCCACCTTGTCGGAGTTGTAGCCGATTCCAGTGGTGCCCCACATGTACACCACACCGTGTTCGTTAGCCGGGTCGTGCAGGGCCGCGCGCTGCATCACTTCGGGGTCCATGTTGACGAGGTTCGGCAGCTTCGACTTGTCGAGTTTCTGGTAAACCCCTGCCTTGATCTGGCGCTCGAGGAACGAGGCCGATGGCACCACGATGTCGTAGCCCGAATTGCCGGCAAGGAGCTTGGTTTCCAGCGTCTCGTTGCCGTCGTACATGTCGTAGTTGACCTTGATCCCGGTCTCCTTCTCGAAGTTCGCGAGCGTGTCCTCGGCGATGTAGTCCGACCAGTTGTACACGTTGACGACCTGCTCTTCCGCGGCGGCGGGCTTGCCGGCCGCCTCTTCCCCTTCCTTGGCCTTCTCGCCCTGACCGCAGGCCGCCAGCGCCAGCGTGATGGCGACCCCCAGCAGACCCTGTCGCAATATGCTCGTCATGGTGGAGTCTCCTCGATTGAGAGCCCGGCTTGTTCTGGTTGAGCGTTTATAGCAGCACTAAACATTCAGCAGCAAATGCTCCCGCTCCCAGGAGCTGATCACCTGGGAGAAGGTCTCATACTCGTTTTCCTTGACCGCCGCATAGGCCGTGACGAAGCGTTCGCTCATCAGTTCCACGAGTGGCTTGCACGCCCGCAGCAGCTTGAGCGACTCATCGAGCGTGCGCGGCAGCGCAAAGGGCAGGTCGTGTGCGCTTCCGGTGATGGGCTCGGTGGGTTTGAGTCCCTCGATCATGCCGAGATAGCCGCACGCCAGCGACGCCGCAATGGCGAGATAGGAATTGGCATCCGCGCCGCCGACACGGTTCTCGACACGCCGCGACTCGGGCTTCGACACCGGCACCCTGAGGCCCGCCGTGCGATTGTCGTATCCCCACTGGACGTTGATCGGCGCCGAAAGATAACGCGTGATGCGCCGATAGGAATTGACGTTGGGACAGAACAGCGACATCGCAGCCGGCAGGTATTTCTGCAAACCCGCGATATGCGAGAAGAACAGCTGGCTCGGCGTTCCGTCGGCGTTACTGAAGATGTTCTGCTTCGTCTTGCGGTCCACGATGCTCTGATGGATGTGCATGGCGCTGCCCGGCTCACGAGCCATGGGTTTCGCCATGAAGGTCGCATACATCTTGTGGCGCAAGGCGGCTTCGCGCGCGGTGCGCTTGAACAGGAACGCCTGGTCGGCAAGATCCATCGCATCGCCGTGCAGCAGATTGATTTCCATCTGCGCGGCACCGTCTTCGTGAATCAGCGTGTCGATCTCGATGTCCTGCGCCTCGCAGAACGCGTAGATGTCGTCGAACAGCGGGTCAAACTCGTTGACCGCCGCAATGCTGTAGGACTGCCGCCCGATTTCGGGACGCCCCGAACGGCCGACCGGCGGTTTCAACGGGTAGTCGGAATCCGTGTTGGGTTCGACCAGGAAAAATTCCAGCTCTGGCGCCACCACCGGTTGCCAGCCGCGTTCCGCGTAGAGATCGAGGACGTGCCGCAGCACGTAACGCGGCGCCATGGTCACGGGTGCGCCGTCGGAATAGAAACAGTCGTGGATCACCTGCGCAGTCGGTTCCGCCGCCCAGGGTACGACACGCACCGTGCGTGGATCGGCCTTGAGGACGATGTCGATCTCGGACGGGTTGATCGCGCCTTCGGCTTCCGGGTACTCGCCCGTCACCGTCTGCAGGAAGATTCCTTCCGGCAGCCGCATGCCCTCCTCTTCCGCGAACTTTTCCGCAGGCATGATCTTGCCGCGCGCCACGCCCGCCATGTCGGGAATGATGGCCTCGACATCGGAAATGCCGTGGTCCTTGAAGAATTGCTGGATCTTGCTGGCCATATCTCTAACCGGCTTGCCGTTGCTGGGCGCGGTCACGGCCCGCCGCACCGAATGCGGCGAACAGTGCGCGTGAAAACGAGTTACTCATCACCTGCCACTCCGGATGCCATTGCACTGCGACAGCGAAGCGCGGCGCATCCGTGACGCGAAATGCTTCGATCACCCCATCGGTCGCGCGAGCTTCGACGCTCAGGCCCTTGCCCAGCCTCTCAACCCCCTGAGAGTGCAGTGAATTGACCTTGATGCGCTCGCTGCCCGCCAGTGTCCGGAGCAGCCCGCCGGGTTCGAGGACCACGTCGTGGGCCGGCCCGTACTGCACTTCCAGCGGCTCACTTTCGTCCTCGCGGTGGTCGTCGAAACCCTCCACCTCGTGCAGTTTCTGCCACAGCGTGCCACCAAACGAGACGTTCATCTCCTGGAACCCGCGGCACACCGCCAGCACGGGCAGACCCGCGGCCACCGCAGCGGGAATCATCGGCAGCGTGGTCGCATCCCGGTGCGGATCGTGCGGCGTGCCCGGGTCGCTCGCCGGCCCGCTGTAATGATGCGGTTCGACGTTCGAGGGACTACCCGTGAGCAGCAGTCCGTCAAAGCGATCGAGCACGGCATCCAGCTCGAGCTTCTCTCCCAGCGCGGGAATCAGCACCGGGATGGCGCCCGCGGCTTCCGCAACAGCCACGATGTACTTCTCGCCGACCGCGTGAAACCAATGCTTGCCCAGCAGGCGACGGTCGGCCGGTATCCCGATGAAGGGCTTCGCTGCGCGCATGTTAATTATTTTAAACAACCCGCGAGAGCCGCAGGCCTGAAGACCGGGCGCATTAGACCACATCCCCTCGCGGCGCGGCTGCCTGGATTCACGCCGGGTTCAAAGATCCCAGAGATTCCAAGGCTTAGGCGCACCTACTGCGGTGCGGCAGGTTTGCTCGAGTGCAGGGCGGCCCGCTATCCTCGCGAAAGTCAAGCCGGCTTTCTCATCGCAGAATATTAAACACGTGACCTCCTCGAGCAGACATATCCACTCCTACTACGCGGCCACGGCTAACGCGGCGCCGTCGCACCCGGAGCTCAAGGGCGATGCCAGCTGCGACGTCTGTGTCGTTGGCGGCGGCATTGCGGGTTGCTCGAGTGCGTTGCACCTTGCCGAGCGCGGATTCCGCGTGGTCCTGCTCGAAGACAAGCAAATAGGTTGGGGCGCCTCCGGACGCAGCGGCGCACAGGCCTTGCCCGGATTCGCCTGCAGCCAGGAGAAACTGCTGCAGCTGGTCGGGCGCGAAAATGCGCGCGCACTCTGGGATGTAAGCGTGGAGAGTCTCGCGCTCGCCCGCAATCTGATCCATCGTCATCAGATCGCCTGCGACTGGATCGACGGGCAGATGCACGCCGCAATCAAACCCCGACACCACGCCGAGCTCATCGAGTGGGCCGAGCAGCTCGAGCGCGATTACGCATACCGCTCGGTGCGGCTCATCGACGCGCCCGAGATTAGTGAACTGCTCGCCACGCGCCGCTACATCGCAGGCCTCTACGACAGCAACAGCGGGCACCTGCATCCGCTCAATTACACGCTGGGACTTGCGGCCGCAGCGCAGCGCGCAGGGGTCGAGCTCCACGAGAACACGCGCGCACTCCGCTACGACACGGGTAGCCAGATCACGGTGCACACGCCGCGCGGAGCCGTCCGCTGCCGCCAGCTGGTGCTTTGCGGCAACGTTTACCTCGATGGCATGGCACCCGAGCTCGCATCGAAGATCATCGCCGTCGGCACCTACATCGTCGCCACCGAGCCTCTCGGCGCCGAACGCGCGCGCGGGCTCATCCGGAACAACATGGCGGTGACCGACCTCAACTGGGTGCTCGACTACTTTCGCCTCTCCGCTGATCACCGTCTGCTGTTCGGCGGGCGGGTGAGCTACTCGGGCCTGGACCCGGCGAACACCGTCCGCGCGACGCGTGCACGCATGCTCGGTGTGTTCCCGCAACTCGATGATGTACGCATCGAGTACACCTGGGGTGGCTACGTCGACATCACGCTGAATCGGGCGCCGCACTTTGGGCGCCTGGCTCCCAACGTATTCTTCCTGCAGGGATTCGCCGGTCACGGCATCGCGCTCACGGGCATCGCCGGCAAGCTGATCGCCGAGGCGGTCGCGGCAACTTCTGAGCGTTTTGACCTGTTCGCGCGCATCCCGCATCGCAATTTTCCAGGTGGTGCGCTGCTCCGCCGACCGGCGCTCGTCCTCGCCATGCTTTACTACCGCCTGCGCGACTTGCTTTAGGTGCCACCCATGCTCACTCCCGGACTTCAGGTTTCGACGGTCGCCGAGGTCATCCAGCTGGCCGTCGCGCCCGTGTTCCTGCTGTCGGGCGTCGGCGTCATTCTCACGGTGCTGACTAATCGCCTCGCCCGCGTTGTTGAGCGCGCGCGCGGGCTGGAAGCCGCCTCGTCGACGGCCGACTGGCCGATGCGACAGGGAGAGCTTCAGGTTCTCGTTCGCCGGGCCCGATTGATGAATCGAGCCATCACACTGAGCACGCTTTGCGCCCTGCTGGTGTCATTCGTCGTGGTGGCGCTATTTGTGGATGCGTTCGTCGACCTCAACCTGTCCACACTGATCGCGGCCATGTTCGTGATCGCCATGTTCAGCCTCATCGTCGGGCTGCTCTGCTTCCTGCGCGAGGTGTTCCTGGCAATCGGCGCGCTGCGCATCGGCGTCAAGAAGAAGTGATTGCAAAACATTGATGGACGTGCGCGTGCCGCGCAAAGTCGCGGGGGATCGACTGCGCGGTAATGTCCTGAATGTTGAACTGCGCCAGCGCGGCGCGATCGAGGCGAAAGCGCTGAAAGTTGGTCGAGAACAGCAGCTTGCCGCGCGGCGTCAGCAGCTTGGCGGCGAGCGTAATCAGCTGCACGTGATCGCGCTGCACGTCCAGGATCCCCCGCGCCCGCTTGGAATGCGAAAAAGTGGGCGGGTCGAGAAAGATCAATCCGAATCGCGGTCCACACTCTTCCTGGCGCACCTGCTCCTGAAGCCACGGCAGGCAGTCCGCGCGCACGAGCTGGTGCTCGCGCATGCCGAAGCCATTGAGATCGAGGTTGCGCCGCGCCCATTCGAGGTAGGTGCTGGAAAGATCGACGGACAGGGTCGAGCGCGCGCCGCCGGCCGCGGCATGGACGGTTGCGGTTCCGGTGTAGGCGAACAGGTTCAGGAAGCGCGAACCGCCTGCTTGCTCGCGGATCATTGCCCGTGTCGGCCGGTGATCGAGAAACAAGCCGGTGTCGAGGTAGTCCGTGAAGTTCACGAGGAACTTGAGCCCGCCCTCGTACACGACGTGAAACGCGCCTGACTCCGAGCGTTTCGTGTACTGCTCTCCCGGCTTATGCCGCTTGCGTGTACGAAAGTGAACATGATCGAGACCGATGCCGATGAGTTCCGGGAGCACCGATAACGCCTCGTCGCGGCGCGCTCGCGCCGCACGCGGATCGATCGTGCGCGGTGGCTGGTACTCCTGAACGTAGAGCCAGCGGTCCTCCCCCTGGTAGAGATCGATGGCGAACGCGTATTCGGGCATGTCGGCGTCATACACGCGATAACAGCTCACCCCCGCCTGCTGCGCCCACTCGCCCAGTTCGCGCAGGTTTTTCTTCATCCGATTGGCGAACATCTGTGCGCCGGGTCGCGCGCGTGCCTCGGCTGCGTCGCGAAGAATCACGCCTGCGGACTCACGTTCGTGTTCGAAGCGGCCCGGCTCGATCTTAAAGCGCAGCAGCCGGCATTCGATCGGTCCATTCCACAACGTGTGTGTCCGTCGCGCATGGATGCCGAGCGCCCGTCCCAGCGCCGGATTGCCCGTCAGCACCGCGGCTTGCCAGCCGACGAACTGCTCGCGCAGTCTTGCCCCGAGCAATCGATAAAGGGGTTCGAGCTCACGCTGATCCCCGAGCCGTTCACCGTAGGGCGGATTGGTGCAAACGAGCCCGGGACCCTCATCGACGCGTTCGAGGCGCTCGAGGTCGCGGCGCTCCACGTGCACTCTTTTGTCCAGCCCCGCCCGTGCAACATTCTCCTGGGCCTGTCGGATCGCAAGGGCATCCTGATCCGAGCCTCGCAACGGCGTGCGTCGCTCGCTGCGCTGGCGCCGCTCTTCTGCCTCTGCCCTAATCCCCTGCCACATCGTCGCATCGTGCTGACTCCACCCCTCGAAGCCGAATCGCCTGCGCAGCAATCCGGGGGCCATGTCATGCGCGATCAATGCCGCCTCGATCACGATCGTTCCGGAGCCACACATCGGATCGAGAAAGGCTCCACCCTCGCGGGCAATCTCCGGCCAACCCGCACGGATCAGTATTCCAGCGGCAAGGTTCTCCTTGAGCGGGGCGATGCCTGCGCGCGTGCGATAGCCGCGCAGATGCAGGCTGTCCCCGGCGATATTGACGCTGACCGTGACCACGCGACGCTGCGAGTGCACGTGGATGCGGACGTCTGCATTCTCGGTGTCGATCGACGGACGTGTCCCGCGCAACTCACGCAGCCGGTCAACGATGGCATCCTTGGTCCGCAACATCGCGTACTGTCCATGCGTGAGCGGCGATTGGGTCGCGGTGAACTCGCACGCGAGCGTCGCTGCCGGTCCCAGGTGATCGCGCCAGTCGATCTCGTGTACGCCCGCGTAGAGCTCGTCAGGGGTACTTGCCTCGAAGCTGCGCAATTCGAGCAGAACCGCGGTCGCGATGCGCGACCACAGGCACGCGCGATAAGCGACCTCGAGCTCGCCACGGAAATGCACGCCGCCCGCACGGGCACGAAGCTCCGTCGCACCAAGCGCCGTGAGCTCGTCGGCGAGCAGGTCGCTCAGCCCTTTCGGCGCGGTCGCAAAGAAAGTATGTATCGCGGACAGAGACGCGGCCCACAGGATGCGGCGGCGACGAGGTCAGCCGTCGGCGGGCTTGCCGCCGTCAAGAGTCAACAGCGGGTGGTAAAGATCCGGCCGCCGATCGCGGAACAATCCCCAGGCGTGGCGATACGCGCGAATCGCCTCCAGGTCGAAGCTCGCGACGATCACCTGTTCGCTCTTGTCGTCGGCCTGGGCGATGATTTCTCCGGTCTTTCCGGCAATGAAGGAGTGACCATAGAAGGTCATTTCGAAACGCTCGCCCTTCTCGACTCCGATGCGATTCGATGCCACCACCGGCATGACATTGGCTGCGGCGTGACCCTGCATGGTCCGTTGCCAGTGATCCTTGGACGTGATCGACGGATCGTGCGGCTCCGAGCCGATCGCGGTCGGATAGAAAAGAATCTCGGCGCCCAAGAGCGCCATCGCGCGGGCGGCCTCGGGAAACCACTGGTCCCAGCACACCGCCACACCCAGCGTCCCGAAGCGCGTCGGCCAGGCCTTGAAGCCGGTGTCACCGGGAGAGAAGTAGAACTTCTCGTGATAGCCGGGCCCCTCCGGGATGTGAGACTTGCGATAGATTCCGAGCACACTGCCGTCGGCGTCGACCATCACGAGCGAGTTGTAGTAGGCGTTGTTGGCACGCTCGAAGAGACTCAGCGGCAACACCACACCGAGCTCCGCCGCCACCTTGCGCAGCCGCTCCACCGTCGGATGTCCATCCAGCGGACGCGCGAGCTCGAAATGCTTCGCGAGATGGTCCTTGCAGAAGTACGGCGTCTCGAAGAGCTCTTGCAGCAGGATGACGTTCGCACCCTTGCGCGCCGCGGCACGCACGAGCTTCTCCGCCCGCGCGACGTTGGCTTCGCGGTCCCACGAACAGGCCATCTGGGTGGCCGCGACGGTGACGGTGCTCATGACAGGTCGATCCAGGTGGTCTTCAGTTCGACGTACTTGTCCAGCGCATGCAGCGACTTGTCGCGCCCGTTCCCGGATTGCTTGAACCCGCCGAAGGGCACCGTGATGTCGTCCGCATCGTAGCAATTAACGTACACCGTACCGGCGCGCAGTGCGCGCGCAACGCGATGCGCGGTGTTGATATCGCGCGTCCAGATCGCCGCGGCGAGCCCGTAGATGACGCTGTTGGCGATCTCGAGCGCCTCATCAAGTGTGCGAAAAGTGATCGCTGACAGCACCGGACCGAAAATTTCCTCGCGCGCGATCCTCATCTGCGGCTTGACTTGGTCGAAGATCGTGGGCTCCACGTAGAAGCCACCGGACTCCTCGCGAACGCGCCGGCCGCCGAGTGCGACACGCGCACCCTCGCTCTTGCCCGCTTCGATGTAGCGCATCACGGTCTTCAGCTGCGTTTCATCGACGATCGCGCCGAGCGAGGTTTTCGGATCCAGCGGGTCGCCGGGCGCGAGCTCGCGCCCGACCGCCGCAATCTTTTCGAGGACCTGGTCGCGCACCGAATCCTGCACGATGAGGCGTGACCCGGCCGAGCACATCTCGCCCTGGTTGAAAAAGATCGCGAAGGCGGAAGCGCGAGCTGCGCGATCGAGGTCCCCGTAGTCGGCCATGATGATGTTCGGCGACTTGCCACCGCACTCCAGCCACACGCGTTTCATGTTCGACTGGCCGGAGTACTGCAGCATGAGCCGTCCGGTCGCCGTCGAACCGGTGAAGGCAATGCAATCGACGTCCATATGCAATGCCAGCGCCTTGCCCGCAGTCTGACCGAAACCCGGCAGCACGTTCAGGACGCCCTCGGGTAGTCCGGCCTCGACAGCGAGCTCGGCGGCGCGAATCGCCGTGAGGGGGGATTTCTCGGAGGGCTTGAGCACCACCGAATTGCCGGTCGCAAGCGCCGGGCCGAGTTTCCATGACGCCATCAACAGCGGAAAATTCCACGGCACGATCGCACCGACGACGCCCGTCGGCTCACGTGTGACGAGCGCGAGCGCTTCGGGGCCCGTGGGCGCTACTTCGTCATAGACCTTGTCGATCGCTTCCGCGAACCAGGCGATGCAGCGTGCGGCGGCCGGAATGTCGATGCGCGTGCTGTCGGCGATGGGCTTGCCCATGTCGAGCGTTTCGAGCAGGGCGAGTTCTTCGGCGTGCTGGCGGATCAGCTCGGAGAATTTGAGCAGCACGCGTTTACGCTGTGCCGGTGGCATCCTCGACCACGACCCCTTGTCGAATGCGGCACGTGCGCTAGCCACCGCGGCGTCAACGTCGGCAGCGTCTGTCGACGCCACCTTGGCGAGGAGCCGTCCGTCGATGGGACTCAGGCAATCAAACGTAGTGCCCGATAAAGCGTCGACGTAACGACCGTCGATGAAAGCCTGTGCGCGCGGCCGAAGCTTCGCAGCGCGCTCGTGCCAGGAGATTTGTGCTGCCATATCAGATCGTCGGCGCCGAATTGGCGCTGATGATCTCACACTCCTCGCGACCGGGGTTGTGGAACGGATGCGGTACTGCACTCGAAAACATCACTGTCGAAAATACTGGATGCATCTGCCGAAATTTGGGCCAGAATTGTCGGTAGTGTCAATTCTGCTGAACCTTATCCTCCACGATTCGATCCGGAGTCCCCCGATGAGCGCACACCCGTCGCCCCCGCAGATCTCGCCGCAGGATCTCGAAGCCTTCTGGATGCCATTCACCGCCAATCGCCAGTTCAAGGCGAGCCCGCGCCTGCTCGCGAAAGCGGAAGGAATGCACTACTGGACGGCGGACGGCCGCAAGATTCTCGATGGCGTCGCTGGATTGTGGTGCGTGAACGCCGGTCACGGCCGGCGCGAGATCGCCGAGGCAGTGCATCGCCAGCTGACGACTCTTGACTACGCACCGCCATTCCAGATGGGCCATCCCGCAGCCTTCGAGCTGGCGAATCGCCTGGTGCGCCTCACGCCGGGGTTCGATCACGTGTTCTTCACCAACTCGGGCTCCGAATCCGTCGATACGGCGCTCAAGATCGCGCTCGCGTACCACCGGGCGCGGGGCGAAGGCCAGCGGCAGCGGCTCATCGGGCGCGAACGCGCCTATCACGGCGCGGGATTTGGCGGCACCGCGGTGGGCGGCATGGTCAACAACCGCAAAGCCTTCGGATTGATGCTCAACGGCGTCGATCACCTGCCACACACGCTGGATCTCGAGCACAATGCGTTTTCCCGCGGCCTGCCTGCGTGGGGCGTACATCTCGCCGAAGCACTCGAGCGCCTGGTCGCGTTGCATGATGCGTCGACCATCGCGGCGGTAATCGTCGAGCCGATCGCCGGTTCCGCGGGCGTCCTGCTTCCGCCTCAGGGCTATCTCAGGCGGCTGCGCGAGATCTGCGATCGCCTCGGCATCCTGCTGATCTTCGATGAAGTCATCACCGGGTTTGGTCGCCTGGGAGCGGCGTTCGCGACGCAGGAATTCGGCGTCCTGCCGGACCTGATCACGGCGGCGAAGGGCATCACCAACGGCTGCGTCCCCATGGGCGCCGTATTCGCGCGCAAGTCGATCTACGATGTGTTCATGCAGGGACCGGAGAACGCGATCGAGCTGTTTCACGGCTACACGTATTCCGCGCACCCCGTAGCTTGTGCCGCGGCCCTGGCCACCTTGTACCTGTACCAGCATGAAGGGCTGTTCACGCGGGCGCGAGAGCTCTCACGGTACTGGGAGGACGCGCTCCACAGTCTCAAGGGGCTGCCGCATGTCGTCGATCTGCGCAACTACGGATTGATCGGCGCGATCGAATTCGCGCCGGCGCCGGGCCGCGCGAACACCAGGGCGTTCGAAGTGTTCCTGAAGTGTTTCGAGCGCGGCGTGCTGACGCGCGTGTCCGGTGACGTGCTGGCGCTGTCACCGCCCCTCATCATCGAGAAGGGTCACATCGACCAGCTGTTTGGAACGATCGGGGAAGTGATTCGGACGATCAACTAGAGAAATCAGAGAGGGGACACGTAAGTCCCCTCTCCAGGAATTGCTCTTATTCAGAGCTCCACGGGAAGGTCGTCGCGATCGAGAAGATCACGCGCCCTTCGTTGTTGAACTCATCGGAAGTGATTTCGACGTTGGAATCCATATCGACGTATTTGAGATTGAGATTGAAATTGCCGAGCGTGTACCCGACGCCCACGGAATAGTCGAACGGCTCGTCACCGAAAACGTCCTTCCAGTAGTCGCCGAAGTTGTACCCGAGGTGTACGTTGAGAGCAAAGTTCTGCGGCAGCTCGAAGCTCGCATTACCTTCGAGGTAGTACGCATCGACATCGAGATTGCCGTAGTCGTTGGTGTACCAGGCCTTCACTTTGACCGGGCCGTAGCTGCCGCCAAAATAGACCTCGGCATATTCCACGTTGTCGTCATCGGGCCAGTAGGAATAGTAAACGAAGCCCACGTCATAGCCGAAACCACCTTCGGCTTCGCCGGCAAATCCGGCGTAAATGTCGACTTCTTCCGAGGTTTCCGTGCCGGGCCCGAAGTCGAGACAGCAGCTGCCCCAGGCACCGAGGTATAAGCCACTGTCGTGCGCCCAGTCGATGCTGCCCTGGATTGCCGGATCCGTGGCCGAGAGGCTTATTCCACGGAAGTCATAATCACTGACGGCGGTGACAGTTCCACTCAGCTGGGCGTGTGCCACCCCGCTGGTCAGCAAAAGAACTGCTGCGATCGCTTTCAATCCTCGCATGAGCAACTCCTGATGTATGGAAGTCGGAGGAGACCCCCTTCCGTTGCGCGCGTGCATCATATCAGCGCGAAGGCCAATCGGCACGCCGTAAATGGCAGGGCCGGAGTGTCGCACCAATGACACAGATGGAAAGGAGAAACGCTCCGCCGCCCCGAGCGGGGGAGCGCCCTGACCAGAGGGGGAGGTCAGGTTGAAAATGGCTTTGACACTTCGCATGAAGCACCTCTCGGGCTGGCGGAGCCGCACGCGACTCCTGCTACTGCAGCGGACTGCAGAAAATATGCCAGCGACGCTTGTGCATGATTAGAGCGCCCCGAGGCGCCGGATCCGCGTCAATCCAGCGAGATTGCACTTAGGCCGGGCAAGGAATCGGGACGGCGCACCGATGTGGTCGAAATTCCATCTGGCCATGGCGCCGAAAGCGCGCAGCGTCATGCGCCAGAACGAGGCAACGAAGCGGCGAATCAGCGGGGCTCGAAGATCGCGTACAGCTTGCTGCAGTCCTCGACCACTTCCCACGTGCCCGCAAAGCCCGCGGGAATGACGAAGCTGTCACCGGCCGCGAACTCATAACGCTCGCCCGAGTCCGCGATCACGATCAGGCGGCCGGACGTGAGATGGCAGAATTCGTTCTCCGTGTAACGCACACGCCACTTGCCGCGCGTGCTTGACCACACGCCGGCGAAGAACTGGTTGCTCTCATCGGCGAAATGGTTCGCGATCGTCTGTTGTGGCTTTCCCGAGATCAGGCGTTCTCGATCCGGTGATTGTGCTTGTCGCGTGACGGGGTCATGAAACGAAACGATACGAATGACGCGCTCGTTCATAGTGATGGCTCGCTCCACACCCGGGTCGAAGCTCGGGGACGCGAGGTGAGCCTGTCGCCGACCCTGTCGCATTGTCAAGCGAGCGGCCGCCACGCGTTCCCCGAGCTTCGTGAGCCTCAAGGCGCATCCTGGCTCTGCGCTACCTGCGAATCCGCACTGCCGATCGTGATCACCACGCGCCGGTCGAGCGCGTAACCGTCGATGTCACCTTGCGCGCTGTTCGCACCGACTTCGCCATGAGCGACCATCATGATGCGATCCTCGGTGACGCCGCCGGCCAGCAACCCTGCCCGAACGGACTGCGCGCGCTGCTCGGAGAGCGCGACATTTTCGTCCTCGGTCCCGCGCGGATCGGCATAGGCATCGAGTCGCACTGAAATCCCGGGCGCGGACGAAACCAGCTGCGCCAGTTCGGCCAGGTGAGCACTGGTATTCGCGTCGAGCGACGCGTCCCTGGTGCGGAACATGATTTCGCCCCGCAGAGTTCGCTGCACCGACGGTGGCAACGGCTGCGAGCGAATGTGCTCACTCAGTGAGGCCACCTGCTCCTGCGCGCTCATGAGCTGTGCCGACAACGCGGTAACGGTCTGATCCGATTCGCGCAGCCGCTCATCGAGCAGCGCCACGGTCTCGTTCTTCTGGTGATAGCGGTCGCCAAGAAGGGCGCCGACCACGATGCCGACGAAGGCCCCAACCGGCCCACCGGCAAGCGCGCCGACCGTCGCGCCGCTCACGATGCCTATCGACTCTTCTTTCGACGGAGGCCGGGACTCCTCCGTACTCGCCACGCCTGAAACGCCAAGGGCGATGAGGCCCACGGCAGCAATCACGGTCTTCATAAGTCCTCCTCGAAGTGTCTGGGCTGATGAATCACTCTTCGAGGCTGCATTTCAGCGCCACATCAACGCGTTGCCGTGAAGGAAAGCTGGCGGCTTGCCGATAAATTGTGGCGAATTCCGGTACCGGACACGGCTTATATGGCTTATTCACTTTGCGTGGGTGGCTTATTGCCGCGTCACACGGTCCTTGACGAGTCGGCGCACATCGCTCAATAGGTGGATAAGCCATATAAGCCGTGTCCGGTACCAATATGCCCATCGTTGAGTGTGACCCCTGGCGCGAGCAGTACTTCGAGCGCGTCGTCTGCCCCGACGACGTCGTGGTTCCGACCGACGACCCGGAATCGTGGCGGCTCTATCCCGAGCATCGCTGGGTGTTCAACAAGCTGCTGATCTGCGCAACGCAGGGACTCGAACATGGGCCCCACGGCCTCACGCCGCCGCGATTTCCCGTGTTCAGCAAACCGATCTACAACCTGCGTGGCATGGGCGTCGGCTCTCGCGTGATCCGAACCAGCGCGGAGTACACCGCCACTTTTGCGCCGGGACACATGTGGATGACGTTGCTCGAAGGCGAGCATGTGAGCACCGATGCAGCCGTCATTGATGGCACGGCCGTGTGGTGGCGCCACGCGTTGGGTGCTGCGGGCGGTGGCGGCACGTTCGACCACTGGAGAATCGCTGCCGAACCGCGCGTGGATCTCGAGAGCAGCCTCGGTACGTGGTTACGCAGTCATCTGCGCGGCTATACGGGAATGGTCAACCTCGAATCGATCGATCAACGC
>Ga0180085_1000026_pt1 | contig 39381 bp, 31 predicted proteins | sample EasRiv730_16_10D_FD_123013 | JGI IMG/M metagenome (GOLD analysis project Ga0180085, IMG submission 123013) | Soil microbial communities from meander-bound floodplain in the East River, Colorado, USA - East River metaG ERMLT730_16_10D | ecosystem: Environmental > Terrestrial > Soil > Floodplain ... | reverse complement strand
GTGATCCCGCGCTCCTGCTCGAGCGCGCGCCACGGGTCCACGTTCGCGTGGTGGTCGAGCTCGGTCACGACGACCTCGTCGCCCTGGCCCCACCACCGTCCGAGCGCCCGTCCGAGGTGGAACGTCAACGTCGTCATGTTCGCCCCGAAGGCGATCTCGCTCGGCTCGGCGTGGAGGAAGTCGGCCACGGAGCACCGCGCGTCGAGCAGCGCCTGGTCCGTCTCCTGGCTCGTCGGGAAGCGCCAGTGCGTGTTGGCGTTGTGCTGCAGCAGATAGTCGCTCATCGCCTCGACGACGGCGCGCGGCACCTGCGTGCCGCCCGGACCGTCGAAGTGGGCCACGGGCTGGCCGCCCTGGACGCGCGCGAGGGCGGGAAACTGCGCACGAATGGCATCGGTCGTCGCGACGCTCATGGGGAACGGCCTCCGGGCGTCATCTTACTACCCGGACCGCCCGGCTCGGGGTATCGTGGAGCAGCAGCGACCGACGGGAGGTGGCTCATGGACCACGACGAGCAGGCCCGGCTGGCGGCGCTCCGCAACTACCGCATCCTGGACACCGAGCCCGAGCGGGCCTTCGACGATCTGGCCCTGCTGGCGTCCCAGGTCTGCGGCACGCCGATCGCGCTGATCAGCCTCATCGACGCCGAGCGGCAGTGGTTCAAGGCGCGAGTCGGGGTCGACGCGCACGAGACCTCGCGCGACGTGGCGTTCTGCGCCCACGCGATCCGACAGACGGAGCTGTTCATCGTCCCGGACGCGCTCGAGGACGAGCGGTTCCGCGACAACCCGCTCGTCGTGTCCGCTCCGCACATCCGGTTCTACACGGGCGCGCCGCTGATCACCGCCGACGGCCACGCGCTCGGGACACTGTGCGTCGTCGATCGCAAGCCGCGCACGCTCGACGCCCAGCAGCTCGAGGCTCTCGAGGCGCTGCGCCGCCAGGTCGTGGCGCAGCTCGAGCTGCGGCGCAACCTCCTCGAGCTCGAGAGCGCGCTGGTCGAGCGCGATCGCGCGGAGCAGGAGCGCGAGCGCCTGATCGAGGAGCTGCAGGCGGCGCTCGACGGGGTCAAGAAGCTGAGCGCGCTGCTCCCGCTCTCGACCGCATGTCAGCTCAACGTCGTGATCCCGGCCGAGGCCGCGGCGATCTCGACCGTGGCGGAAGGCGTGATGCAGATCGTGAGCGAGAAGCACCTCGTCGAAGGACACGCGGTCGACGTCGAGATCGCGCTGCGCGAGGCGCTGGCCAACGCGATCAAGCACGGCTGCAAGAACGACCCGGCCAAGCAGGTCCAGTGCTGCGTGGCGATCGAGGACGACGGCGAGCTGCTGATCGTGGTGCGCGATCCCGGACCGGGCTTCGACGTGTCCGCAGTGCCCGATCCGCTGGTGGGCTCCGGGCTGACCAAGACCAGCGGCCGCGGCGTGTTCCTGATCAACCAGTTCATGGACGAGGTCCGGTACGAGGACCAGGGTCGCGAGGTGCGCATGCGCAAGCTCGGCAACCGGTCGCGGAGCGAGGCGAGCCGGGGGGCGTAGCTGCGCTCGCCGAAGTGCACGAGCTCCGACTTCAAGATGGACGGCGCGAAGGCCACCTGGAAAGTGACGTGCGCGGGTCCGCCGGCCATGACGGGCGGGCCTGCCGATGGAGATTCCCGCGCAGAAGGTCAAGAAGTGCGTGGGGAAGGAATGGACGGAGCCACCGGGCGCCGCGGACGAGCGGCAGGGGAGATCACCCGCGGCGCAGACACGTTCTCGGGCGTGATCAAGCTCACGTCGACCGAAGCGAGCATGACGATCAAGCTCGACGGCAGCCGGCTCGAGGAGTGCGATGTTCCGGGGAGCGCTCGATGATCCCACGCGCTTTCGCGACGTGCCTCGCCGTCGCCCTCTGCGGGGCGGCGGCGGGCGCGCCGCCTGCGGATCCCTGGGCCATGGTCCCTGCCCTTCCTACCGGCTGCTACGCGGAACAGGACGGCTTCACCGACAAGATCTACGCCGCCAAGGAGGCCGTGACCCTCGCGAAGACCGAGCAGGATCAGATCAACAGCGAGCTCAAGGACAAGATCCAATCCATCGACCCGATGGAGCTGGTGAGTCGCCAGCAGCAGTTCATGATGGAGCATCCCGAAGAAGCGATGAAGCTGATGCAGCAGAATCAGCAGCTGTCGGAGCAGATCACCGACATCCGGCTCCAGAACGCGGAGCGCCGCAAGGCGCTGCACCAGGAGCTCCAGGATCTCCAGACGCGCTACCAGGCCGCGCTCGACAAGGAGCTCGTCCCGATCGCAGCGAAGTTCGCGGATCTGGACGTGCGGGCGCAGAAGGACCTCGTCGCCGTCGGCGAGACGTGGCAGTACGCTCCGTGGGCGGTTGCCGAGTACAACGCGCTGGTGTCGCAGGAGAGCGCGGCCTACGAGCGTGTCTGTTCCGCGTGGTGGCCCGCATCGGGTTCGTTCCACGATTGGCTGAAGCGCGAGCGCGAGGTCATCGCGGGCGAGGTACCCCGGGAGGAAGAGGTGGACCTGCTCGGCGTCGGTTTCATGGTTCAGCTGGTGGGAACGCCGACGCGGTCCTACAAGTCCACGGCGGCGCTGCATGCGATCCAGGAGTACCTGCAGCGGGCTGGCGAGGTGTTCGCGAAGCGCCGCCCGAGGTCCCGTGCGCCCTTGGAGCCCTGAAAGCCCGACTCAGCCGCGCGGCGAGCGCTCGAGGACCAGCTCCGCCTTCTGCTGAAACAGCGTAAACCTCGGCGACGGAACAGCCGAGTCGTCGAATTCGATGAGGATCCCGGCCGGAACGTAGACGAAGGTGCGCCGACCGATCGCGCTCAGCGGGAACGCGTCCTGCCCGGCTGCCTGGGCGACGAGCCCGCTGCCCTCGGCGCGGACGTCGATGATGAGCGCCTGTCCGAGCGCGAATTGGCCGACGTAGCGACGCAGCGCGCTGTCCGGCAGCTCCACGACTACGAACGACGGGACCTCGGTGGGCGAACCGTACAGGATCTGCCACATGCTGCGAAACACTCGATTCTGCGGGTAGTTGTAGCCGTTGATCGTGATGGCTACCGCGATATCGTCCTGGGGCATGTAGCCTAGGAGGGATGCGAATGCCCCGATGCCACCGTCATGCGCAAAGCCGTGCTTCTCCGGCGTCGCGAGATCGTACGGACCAAGGCCCTTTCCGCCGCGTCCCAGGCCTTCCGCGAAGGGCGTCGTCATCTCACGAAGACTCGCCGAGCTGATCAATCGACCGGAAAACAGGGCCGACACGAAGTGCGTGAGGTCGTCCGTCGTCGAGACGATGCCGCCCGCACCGCCGGCGAGGCGAATGTCGTCATCCGGTTGCACCGCCCACTTCCCGTCTTCGAAATAGAAGGCCCGCGCCTCGTTGCGCTCCGGTTGCACGACCCCACCGAAGTGGGTTCGGCGCAGTCCGATTCGTCGCACGATGCGCTCGTCCAGGGCGATGCCGTACTCCTGCCCGCCCACGTCTTCGACGATGAATCCGAGCAACGTGAAGTTCGTATTGCTGTACTCGCGCTTGGCGCCGGGCGCGAAGCGGCTCGGGAGCTCCTCGATTCTCGACACCATGCTCTCGCGTATCGGTGCCACGTCCGCCTTCCATCCCGGGACATAGTCCGGCAAACCGGTCGTGTGCCCCAACAGATGGGCGATGGTGATCTGGTCCGCGTTCACGACGTGCGGGAAGAACCGCGACAGCTGGGTGTCCAGCGAGAGCTTCCCCTCGTCGATGAGCTGGTAGATCATCACCGCCGTGAAGGCCTTGGCGATCGACCCGATGCGGAATTTCGTGTCGCTGTTCGTGCGCACGATTCCGTCTGGTCCATCGAGCGAATGACCCAGGGTGCGCTGATAGATCACGTGGTCGTGCTGTCGCACGGTGACCGACCCCATGATCCGGTCGTTCGCCTCCAGAACATCGAAGAACCGATCCATCTTCACGATGTCCAGACGCGCTGGACCCGAGCACCCCACTGGCGCGATCACGCCGAGGGCGAAGCACAGCGACAGCGTGATGACGAGTCTCGGTCGCATGGACATGTCGAACTCCGAAGGAAGAAGACGTGTTGTCATCCGGAATCGCGGCCGCGCGGGCGTCCACGTCGCAGCGGTGCGCGTGTCAGCGCGGCGAACGCCGGTGTATCCTGATGCTCGAACCGTCCAATGTCTCCCAGTACGCGCGCAATCGCTTCTGGACCGCCGCCGGCGCGCAACGCCGCATGAGCGGCGGACATCGCGAGCTCACCGAGTAGGCCGCAGTGGTAGAGGTGCGAGAGGAACGCGCTCGCGCTCCAGGTCGCGTGCACGACGTCGCTCAGATCCGGTGTCAGCAATGCGTTCACGTGCTGGGCAGAATCGGCGGCGATGTTGACCCAGTGCCCGGCCCAGCGAGACCGTACGACCGGAGCCTGGTGATTCAGCACCACCGTCGCGCCTGGCAGCTCCACCGGCTCGTACGCGAGAATCGCGACGCGCACCCCACGAGCAATCGCCTGGGCGATCGCCGATTGCAGCTCGGCGAGCGGCTTCGGAAAGACGTCGACCAGCACGACTTGGCGAGCATCTGCGAGGATGGTGCGACAGCGCTCGAACACCTGGGTCGGCGTCTTCAACTGGTAGACGCGGTCATCGGAGGAGTCGGTAAGGACTTTGCTCAGCGTCTCGGCAGCCTCGGTGCGATGACGCATGAACGTCGCTTCGAGACCGCTGAGCAGCTCTCGAGGCGACACGGCGCGGCACAGTCGCGATTCGGATTCCTCCACCATGATCGCCCCTCGCGCCTCGAGGGTCTCGATGGCCTTGTACGTGTTGGCCGCCGTGCGCCCGATTGCCTGTGCGACGCGGTACCCGGTTGCGGGCGACTCGCGCAGCAGAAACACGTAGACGTCCGCCTCGAGCTCGGAAAAGCCGAGCGCGACCAGATGCTCGACGCCTGCCGATGACCTGTGCTTCATATTATTGTTTCGAGAGAATACTAGCTCGTACGGACCGTGTCAACGTCCTTGAAGGGGGCATCGGCAAAACCTGGACGGTGCCGATCCCGGCGCGTGCTACTGGAGCTCGACGCCGGTCTTGGTGCGTGCGCCGTAGAGCGGGGTGTCGCCGGTCAGAATCGGCTCCACTCCGGCGCGGGCAGGACCCGCACGGTCGTCTCGGCCTTGTCATGGCCGACGGTCAGCGTGACCTTGTACTCGCCGGCGGGGACGAACAGCTTCTGTCCCGCCTCCGCTTGGTCGGGCCCCGGGAAGACGTGCTTCTCGTCGGCCGCGAGGTCCCAAACCACGCGGTTGACTCCCCGGCGGGTCAGCCCTTCGAGTTTCCGCAGCTCGACGTCGTTCGCGTCGGAAATGGCCAACGAAAACGGAGCGCCGGCACCATCGCGAACCCAGAAGTGGATCGCCGTGCCGAGGGGCGGGTTCTTGGCCCGAAAGAGCCCGCTGCCCGCGCCGTATTCGCGCGGCGCGAGCTGGCGCGGCCGGCCGGGCTGCGGGTCGAGCAGCGCGATGGGCCGGCTGAGCACCGCGGGCGTGAGCTGCGCCAGGAACGACGCGTCGTCCAGGATCCAGATGCTGCGCCCGTGCGTGGCGACGACTAGGTCGCGCTCGCGCGGATGGACGACCAGGTCGTCGACCGGGGCGGGAGGGAGTGACTCGCCGTTCAGGCGCACCCAGCGTCGGCCGCGGTCGAGCGTCACGTAGCAGCCGAACTCCGTCCCGGCGTAGAGCACGTCGGGGCTCGCCGGGTCCTCGCGCACGACCTTCACCGGCTCCATCGGCGGCAGGTCCCCCGTGATCTCCTTCCAGCTCCGGCCGAGATCGCGGGTCATCAGCACGAGCGCACGGAACACGTCGCTGCGGTGGCCGTCCACGACGGCATAGGCCGTCTCGGCCTCGTGGGCCGAGGCCGCGAGCGAGGAGACGTAGAGGCCGCCGACCTCCCGGGGCGTGACCGCAGCCCAACCCCCTCCCTCGTCGCGCGTGACGTGGATCCGCCCGTCGTCCGTCCCGACCCACAGCCAGCCCTGCCGCAGAGGCGACTCGGCGAGCGCCACGACCGTGCCGTACGTCTCGGCGTTCGAGCCCACGGCGTCGATCTTGCCCGGCTCGGCGCGCGAAAGGTCGGGGCTGATCGCGAACCAGTAGTCACCGCGCGCGGTCAGCTTGAATACCTGATTGCCGGCGTGGTACAGAACCGATGGATCGTGCCGGGAGACGAGGAACGGCGCGTTCCAGTTGAAACGCACCCGCTCCTGGCCCTCGCGCGGCGAGGGCTTGATCAGCTTGCGCAGCTTCGTGTCGAGCCGCGAGCGCGCGAGGAACCCGCCCTGGGAAGTGGTGTACACCAGATCGGGATCGGTCGGATCGAACGCCACCGTGAAGCCGTCGCCGCCTCCGATCGTCTCCCAGTCCTTGCTCAGGATGCCGTCCTTACCTTCGTCCTCCGTGACGTAGAGCGTCTCCGATGGCCCGATCCACGATCCGTTGTCCTGCAGCCCGCCGGCAACGCGGTAGGGATCGCTCATGTCGACAGCAACGCGGTAGAACTGACCCGCGGCGACGTTGTTCAGGTGCGCCCAGGTCTTCGACCGGTCGTGCGAGACGTAGACTCCGCCGTCGTTGCCGGCAAGGATCTCCGCCGGCTCGGCGGGGTTCACGGCCAGCGCGTGGAAGTCGACGTGGACGTCGGGACTCCCCGAGCGGCGGAACGTGCGCCCGCCATCGTCCGAGATCGCCAGGTCCCAGCCCGGCAGGTAGACCCGCTTCGGATCGCGTGGATCGACGGCGACCCGGGAGAAATAGAACGGCCGGAAGCTGAGATCGCTCACGCGCTCCCACGTCGCGCCGCGATCGGAGCTGCGGAACAGGCCTCCGCTCGGCGAGCGGTTGTCGAACGGCTCGCGGCCGGCGCCGCCCCAGTCGCTCTCCACCGTGGCGAACACGACCTCGGGATCGGCCGCGAAGACCACGAGGCCGATGCGGCCCGTGCGCGGAGGAAGGCCCTGCGACAGCTCGCTCCAGGTCTTGCCGCCGTCGTCCGAGCGGAAGATGCCTCCGGCTTCCGAATTGCCGCGGAAGCTCCACGGCGTGCGTCGTCGCGCGTAGAGCGCGGCATAGACCGTGTCGGGGTGGGACGGGTCGAGCACGACGTCGCAGGCGCCGGTCTCCGCGTCGACTTTCAACACGTGCCGCCAGGTCTTGCCGCCGTCGGTCGTCTTGTACACGCCGCGCTCGGGGTTCGCACCCCACAGGTGGCCGAGTGCCGCCACGTAGGCCACGTCCGGCTCACGCGGATCGACCGCAAGTGCCGGGATGTCGTGCGTTTCCTCGAGGCCGAGATGCGCGAAGGTCGCGCCGCCGTCGGTCGAGCGCCAGACGCCGTTGCCCCAGGACGACGAGTTGCGGCCGTTGCCTTCGCCGGTGCCGACCCAGACGATCCGCCCCCGGCCCCGCTCGGCACGCTCGGCCGCCGGGGGTGCCGGCTCGGGCCCCGTCTCCCACCCGCGCCAGTCGGCCGGCGCGTCGGCCACCGCGATCGAGCCGATCGATTGCGTGCCGTAGCGGTCGAACACGGGCTGGAAGGTCACACCCAGATTGTCGGTCTTGAACACGCCGCCCGTTGCATAGGCGACGTAGAAGCTCGTGCGGCTACCGGGGACGAACGCCAGGGCCGAGACACGGCCGCCCATGTTCGCGGGGCCGATGCTCCGGAAGGACACGCCCGCGAGGTCCTCGGCGGAGAGGAGGCGCTCGGCAGGCATGGGCTTGGCGGCGAGAACGGTGCTGGCGAGCAACGCGAACAGAGCGACTCGATATGCGTGAGACACGGGCTCCTCCTGCGAATGGCCTCCGCGGCGCGGGCCCAGGTTATCAAGGTCCGCTCGTGCCGCTCGCGGATCGTTTCCGGCGTGCTAGTCCCGAGCCTCTACCTGCCTTGGCACGCCGGGACACGTTCCTGGCACACCGAGGCTCTCGGACCTCCCCCCAATTCGGGGTCAATCCCTACCCGTACGCCTGGAATCGGCGTCGGGAGGAGCGCGATGCGCACACTCGAGTCGTCGCTTTCGCGTGGGATCGTCACCTGCTTGCTCGGCCCGCTCGCGGACGGGGTCCGCAAGATCGATCCGGAGGTCGAGACGGTCGTCCACCTTGCAGCCGAATCTCGACGGTCCGGCCTCGCAGAGCCACCCGTATAATCTCCGTCCGATCGTGCCGGTGGTAACCAGCGCCCGCGGCCGAAGTCCGGTGCGGACGGGCACAGGAGGATGTCATGACTCGATCTTCGGATCAGTTCCCGACCGATGCCGCAGGTCTACCCCAGGCACGCTCGTCGGAGCCGTTCGAGCTCGGCGATGGGGACCAGTTCGACCTCCGCATCGCGCCGGTGGCCAAGCAACTCGGCGATGCGACGGTGCGGATGCTGGCCTACAACGGCTCGATCCCTGGCCCGACGCTTCGCGTGCGGCAGGGGGCGAAGCTGGTAGTCAACGTCGTCAACGAAGGAGACCTCGAGGCCACGGTGCATTGGCACGGGTTGCGGCTGGAGAACCGCTACGACGGGACGGCCGAGACGCAACGGCCGATCCCGGTCGGCGGCAGCTTCACCTACCGCATCGAATTCCCGGACCCTGGCGTCTACTGGTACCACCCGCACATCCGCGAGGACTACGGCCAGGAGATGGGCCTGTACGGCAACATCGTGGTCGTCCCCTCATCGCCCGACTACTGGCCGCCGGTCCACCGCGAGCTCATGCTCACGCTCGACGACATCCTGCTGGAGGATGGAAAGGTCGCACCATTCAGCCGGTGGGAGACGACGCACACGGCGATGGGCCGGTTCGGCAACGTCTTCCTGGTGAACGGCGAGCCCGCGCTCTCGCTCACGGCGCGGCAGGGCGAGGTCGTGCGCTTCTACCTGACCAACACCGCGAACACGCGCGTCTTCCACGTCGGCGTGCGCGGAGCGCGGATGAAGCTCGTCGGCAGCGACAGCGGCCATTACGAGCGGGAGGAGCTCGTCGAGCGCGTGCTGATCGCGCCCTCGGAGCGGGTCGTGGTCGACGTGTTGTTCGACGAGCCAGGCCAGCTGGCGCTCGAGCACCACACACCCGAGCGGACCTATCCGCTGGCCACGATCACGGTGGGCGAGGAGCGGGCGGAGCCGTCCCTGGCACCGCAGTTCAGAAGCCTCCGCACCAACTCGGACATGGTGGCCGAGCGCAAGAGCGTCGCTCGACACCTGGAAGCCGAGCCGGACAAGACGCTGGCCCTGGTCGCCGAGATGGACATGGACGAGCCGGAGCTGCCGGCCGGAGCGACGGTCGTGTACGTCTGTCCCATGGACCCGGAAGTGATCCGCGACGAGCCAGGCCGGTGTCCGAAATGCGGCATGAAATTGGTGGCCAAAAAGGCGGCAACGATCGCGTACGCGTGCCCGATGCATCCCGAGGTCAGGAGCCAAGAGCAGGGCCGCTGCCCCGAGTGCGGCATGAAGCTGGTGCCAGCGCACCTGGTGCCCGAGCCTGAGCACGACGAGCACCAGCACGGGCACCCTCACGGCGAGCACGACGAGCATCCACACCACGCCAGCGAAGAGCATGCGCACGAGCCAGGCGGCATCGAGTGGGAAGACGACATGGTCGAGGTGAACCGCATGACCACCGCGGCCAACATGCGCTGGAAGCTGATCGACCGAGCGACGGGCGCCGAGGGCGCAGCGATCGACTGGCGTTTCCGCGTCGGCGACCGCGTGAAGATCCGGTTGGTCAACGAGATGGATTCGGATCATCCGATGCACCACCCGTTCCATATCCATGGGGCGGGTCGCTTCCTGATCCTGGCTCGCGACGGCGTCGTCGAGCCCAACCTGGTCTGGAAGGACACGGTCCTCGTGCCAACCGGTCAGACGGTCGACATCCTTTTCGATGTCACCAACCCCGGCTTGTGGATGGCGCATTGCCACATCGCCGAGCACCACGAGAGCGGCATGATGTTCCACTTTCATGTCGAGCCGTAGGCATGGCCACCGAACCTATCGCGGTCGCTCCGCGGCGCATGGGCCGCTCGTGGGAAGAGCGGCCAGTGCCTCCAGGCGCGCGGCGGCGGCCTCGGCGCCGGACTGGCGCAGACGGGCCGCGGCGTCGGTGAGACGGTCGGCATCGAAGACCGCGCCGGCACGGGCCTGACTCTCGAGATCGTCGATCGTGGCGCTGACCGCCGCGGCGCTGAAGGGCACGGAGTCGTCCGATACGGCATAGAGCGCGGCCAACCTGCCGAGCGCCCGATCGAGGGACTCGCGACTCAACCACAGGCCACGCACCATGACTCCGCGGTTCGCCTTGAGCGCGGCCGCGCCCTTCAGGGGATTGGCGTCGAGCAGCACGACGTCTGCGCGCATGCCCCGCGCGATGCGTCCGAACTCGCGCTCCCGGCGCATGGCTGCAGCTGGCTCGACGGTGGCGGCGGCGAGAGCCTCGGCGGGCGTCAGTCCCGCGTCTTGCAACCGCTGCACCTCCTCGACCAGCGTGAAGCCCATGATCATGAAGGGATAGCCGCCGGTGTCGGTGCCGGCGAGGAAGCGGGCGTGTCGTCCCGCGAGCTTGCGCGTGATATCGGCCATGATCGGTCCCGCGTTCTGGCGCGTCTGAACCAGGTCCGTCAGCGGCTCCTCGGCCAGAGCGGCCCACCAGGCCCGAACCGACGCCGGCACATAGGCTGCCTCCGGACTCGCGAGCACCGCACGCGCTTCCGCGCCGCGCAGATTCGAGCGGGTGACCGCCAGGGTCGGGGTGTTCCAGACCGCAGCGCCGTCGACCGACGAATAGTCCGTGTCGCCCGGCGTCAGGGTTCCGTCGTCGAGGAAGCCCTTGACGTGCTCCATGGTGCGCATCCCGCCGCTGACGGCGTAGCGAACCGGAACATCGTGGGGCACGTGCCCGACGAGATCGAGGCCGGCCCGGCGCGCCTCGTCGGCAACGGCGTCGAACAGCCCTTTCGGCACGACGTTGTGGATCTTGATGAAGTCGTAGCCGCAGGCGGCCTGGTCGCGCACGATGCGGCGGCCCTCGCTGAGGGAATGGGGCACGACCGCGTAGCCGTCCATGGGCGCGGCGTTGATGATCGTGCCGGCCACGTAATACGTCGGCCCGAGCGCGCGTCCGCGGGCGATCTCCTCGCGCAGGCGCAGCATCCATGGGAACCCGTCCATGTCCCGCACGCTCGTCACGCCATTGGCGAGGGCGAGCAGCCGGCCGTCGGTGCGCCCGGAATGGATGTGCATGTCGACCAAGCCGGGCGATAGGTAGCGCCCGCCGCCATCGACCACCACGGCGCTCTCGGTGCGCGGCTCGTCCGCCACGGGACCGACCCAGACGATCCGGCCGTTTCGGACCACGACGCTCTGTCCGGCCGCCACGCTCGCGGCCGCCGGATCGACGACCTGGACGTTGCGCAGAACGATGAAGTCCTTCGGCGCCTCGGCCTGTAGGACCTGGAGGATCGCGGCCACCTGCGTTTCCTGCTGCAGGCCGTGCAGCGACTGCGCCTCCGCGGCCACCCCCACGGCCACGAGGCAGAGCGCGAACGCAAGGGGGAGCCTCATGCAGGGTGTATTACGACCGAGGGTGCGATTCGTCGGCGTGGAAGCGCGCCGCGACGCACGCGGCGACAGCACGAACCGGGGAACCGCGATAGTCGGTGCCCGGAACGCCGCCGGAAGGCTGAGCGCAACCGCTGGTCCCACAAGGGGCGCTTGACCATACGTCGCGATGTTTAGCGTTTGGTACTACCAAACGCAACCCAATCCGCCGACGAGGCGCGCCGCGGCTCAGGGCAGAACGTCATCGCGCGACAAGGGGCACGATCCCGGTGTGGCGCATTCCCCCGCACCGCCCGAGCTCCAGCTACCCAGCGGGCAGTCGGGCCTCAGGAGGACGTACCATCCCGCGCCGACCGCCGGCAACGGGCCCGAGCCAATCGATGACACCGCGGACGCAGACGCGTGGTCCACGATCGAGTAGCTGCCGACTCCCGTCAGATCGCCGCGCGCCCAGACGATGTCCGCGGGCGCGGGCCACGAGACGCTGGAAACGTCCGCCGCGACGATCGTCTGGTCGAACAGGATCGGAACGCCCTGATCGGGGTTCGACGTGAGCGGGCAGTTGTCGACGGAATTCGCGACTCCGTCCTGGTCGGTGTCCGTGCAATCGTCGGGGCAGGAGGTGTCCTCCCCCCCGCCGCAGACTCCGTCGCCGCACACGGCGTCGCCGATCTGGATGCTGCAGCCGCACGGCGGCTCTCCCACGCCCCCGCACTCGGCGGCGCTCCATGTCGGGAAGCCGGCCTTGGACACGGCGCCCACCAGGCTCTCGTAGACACCGTCGGGGGGGTTGCCCAGCGCGCAGCCGAGTCGGCCGGTCGAGCTGGTCTGGCCTGAGCAGCTCAGCGATCCGAGCGGCGAGACCGGGATGCCGATCGTCACATCGGCGTCCGCCACCGCGGTCCCACAGTTGTCGGTGATGAACGTCTCGACCAGGAAATCCCCCGCGTTGGGTCCGCTCGACGGCTGGCTGCACAGGGTCTGGGACACGACGAGGGTGCCGGCGACGCACCCGCTGCAACCCGCGCCGTCCAGGTAGATGCAGCGGACGCCGTCGATGTCGTCTTGCGCGAGCGATTCGGATCCGTTGTCGCAGGGGTTGATGAACGCGAACATCGTCGCGCTGCTCACGGGCGTGTGGCCGAGACCCAGCAGGTGACCGACCTCGTGAACGGCCACCGACTCGATGTGCGACTCGCGGTCGCAGCCGTCGGGCTCGCTGCTCGAGTAGAACTTGGCGCTCGTGTTGAAGAAGATGTCCGAGTCGGTGAGCCCATCGAAGGTCGTGCCGTTGACGATCTCGCTCCCGCTCCTTGCGAGCGGGGTGAAGGTCACGGCGAGGCATGTTCCCGAGCAACCCGTGCCGACGACGTTGAAGTGCATCGTCGAGATGCCGTCGCCGATCGACACCGGGGGACTCGCGACGACGGTCGTGCTGATCACCCCGCTGGACGGTCCGGGTATCGGGTCGGGGACAGCCGCGTTCCAGCTCTGGGCGATCGCGTCGACGATCTCCGAAACGCCGCCGTCGCCGTCTGCGACCGAGGCGTGACCGCCCTGGTTGATCTGGATGTCCCGCGGGAGGTCGCTCGCGAGCCACTTGGACGGCGGGTCGAACAGCACGTAGGCGAAGGCGAGGCCTCCGCCGAGGACCAGCAGGACGAGCAGGGCGAGCAGGCGTTTCATGACGCTCCGTCAGCTCGCCCGGCGCAGGGGAATGTTGTGGTCGGGGCCGTCGCGAAGCTCGCGGATCACGCCCTGCAGGATCCGTCCATCGGCCGACCCACCCTGCAGCCGCTCTCTCCCTCGTGCGTCGGACACGATCCGGGACTTGCCCTGCTCGTAGCCGAGCACCTGGGGAGTGCCGTCCTCCCAGGTGGTCAGAAACACCAGTACGCGCTCTCCGACCTCGAACGTGGCCGCACCGTGAGCCATCTGGCCCGTGCTCCCGACGAAGCCTCCGAGCGTGCGCAGCACGATCGCGGGAGGAGCATCGCCGCGCAGCGACTGCTCGACCGATAGGGTGACATCGGAGTGAATGAACCGATGGCTCTCGTCCCACCGGCCCTCGACCCGCGTCACGGTGCCGATCACGATCCGATTGGCTTGGCGGGCCAGCTCCGGGAACCCGAGCTCGAGCAGCGTCGTGGCCTCGCTCGCGCCTGCGAGCAAAACGACGGCTCCAAGCACCATCGGTAGCGTCGGCGAATGGTGAGAACGGTTCCGGAGCTGGTCCATTCTCGACTCCGCGCTGCCCCTAGGGACGCGCCGGGGCTCCCGGGTGACAATACGGCGAAGACAGGCGCTGGACAAGGGGCTGTTCCGCTTCATGCACTGATCGAACAGGCTCCGCGGCGCCCCCTACTCTTTGCCGGACACCGACCAGGACTCGACACGGCCGTCCGGGGTGAGCGCGAGCCGCAGCTTCACCTTGCCCAGCACGCGCGGTCTCTCGAGTGGCACAGACGACGGGGTCAGCTTGCCCGTCTTGGGATCGTAGGAGGTCGACGCTTTCGTCGTCTGGGTCAGGCCCCCACCCACGGCTCGACCCTCGCTGTCGTACTGCGGCGGCTCGAGCTCCAGCGTATCGGGAGCTCGGCTACGGTCGACGCGAGCGACGACGCCGATCCCCGGAACGTGCAGCAGCATCACTTCCGGATGGAGCGGCGCGTCCGGAGCGATCCGATCGAACGTGTAGGTCAGGGTCTCGCGCGCGTCGCGCGAGGTCTTGGCCTTGTCCGGCTCGCCGAGCAGCTGGACGACCTCGGCGCGGGGCTTCCCGTTCCACGGGTCGGTCTCCGGCGCCCCGGGATCCGCGGTCGGAACGAGGGACGCGGCGAGGCAGGCGACGCCGACCCCGACGAGCGCATGGAACGAGACGTGTTGCATACGCGGAGTATACGCGCGGGGCCTCGGTCCCTTGCGTCTCCAGCGGTCTATTCCCGGTGCACAACCCACTTGGACCGTCCTCGTGCATTGCCCCAGACTCTGCCCCGCGGTACGATCCGATCAGCAGGAGTGAAGCCCCATGGCGCCCGAGCTCAAGCCCAAACTCGAGTATTCCGACCTGCGGTTCACCCCCGACGACGGTCGACGCTTGTCAAGGCACTTCGCTACGCCGAGCTGGGAGTCGCGAACTACTGGCTCGTCGATCCGGAGCAGAAGCGCATGGAATGTCACCGTCTGGTCGATGGGACCTTCCGGAAGGCGGTCGAGGGGCAAGGCGACGCGAACCTCGAGTTTCCCGACTGGGAGGGGCTGGTCGTGAATCTGGCCCAGCTCTGGTAGAGGTGTCAGAACACGCGCTCCCGCGCCAGGTCGTCCGCGTCGAGTCCTTGCACGCGCATCGAGATGAGCTCCCGCATGGGCAGGTCGCGGTAGCCCGCAGCCTCGACGCTGCGGATGAACTCGGGCGTCACTTGGAAGATCCGCGTGGAGACCAGCTCGTCCGCATCGAGATCGTCGTACCCGAGCTGGCGCAGCTCGCCGATCCACTCGGGGGTCACGCCGTGGATCCGGAAGGACGTGAGGTCGTCGAACGATAGGCGGTAGCCGAGCTTCTCCATCTCGGCGCGGAACTGAGGCGTGACGCCGTGGATCCGTGCCTGCAGCAGCTCGTCGAGGGACAGGTCCCAACCCGACTCGCGCACCTCACGAATGAACTCGGGCGTGATCCCGTGCACGCGTGTCGATACGAGCTCGTCGGCGGAGATTCCCTCGAACCCGAGAGCGCGCATCGCCCGGACGTAGGTCGGCGTCACGTCGAAGATGCGCATCGTCTGGAAGTCGTCGAGCGGCACCCGGTACCCCTCGGCGATCATGCTGCGGATGTAGTCGGTCGAGACGTCGAGGAGCGCGAGCACGATCAGACGCTCGTCCCCCGTCCCCGACGGATCCTTGCGGGTGACATCGACTCCGAGCTCCCGGACCGACTCGAGATAGCCGGCGCTGGCCAGGAACGTGAAGTGGCCTGCCCCCTTGCCTTCGCGGAACGACCCGTCGAAGTCCACGCGGCCGGCCTCGCGCTCGAGCGCGAAGCGCACCGGCGTCGACGTCGCGGCATGGATCTGGTCGGCGGCGAGTCCGGTGAGCGCGTCCATCCTGTACGTCGTCGCCATGCTGCTGGTCCGGCCGTAGCGCAGGCCGAGGTGGATCCGCTCGGGCCCGTTCCCCTCGATCGTGGCCGTCCACGTGCCCTCGAGGGCGTGGGCGGCCGTCGAGCCCACGCAGGTGGCCAGGGCGATCGCCGCCAAGCGCTTCATGCACGGTGATACGCCCGGGGGCTGTGGACGGTCGAAACGGCGCGATCAGCGATTGCGACCGAAGTGGCGCCGCCAGAAGCCGACCCGCTCGGTCCCATCGTGGACCGAGCAGCGCTCCGGCTTCTCTCCGCGCGGGACCAGCTCCTCGCGCGTCTCGGGACAGTGGCGCGTGGCGCGCAGGCCGGTCGTCGGGTCGATCTGGACGCGGACCATGTCGCGGCGCTGGTCGAGATCGCCCGCCGCGTCCGCCCGGATGCGGCGCATGACGTCGACCCAGATCGGCAGCGCGGCGGCGCCGCCGGTCAGGCCGAGCGGGTGGTTGTCGTCGTGGCCGACCCAGACGGTGACCACGAGGTCGGGCGTGTAGCCCACGAACCACGCGTCGCGCAGCCCGTCGCTCGAGCCGGTCTTTCCCGCGGCGACGCCGGTGAAGCCGAGCGAGGCCGCCGAGCGCGCGGTGCCGCGCTCGAGCACGCCCTCGAGCATCTCGGTGATCCGGTGGGCCGAGGCCGCGTCGACCGCCCGCTCGATCCGCGGCTCGACGACCTCGATCGGCTGGCCGTCGCGATCGAGCAGCGCCACGATCCCGTGCGGCACGACGCGCCACCCGCCGTTGGCCAGGGCCGCGTAGGCCGCGGATAACTCGAGCGGTGTGACCTCCTCCACGCCCAGCGCGAGCGCCGGGATCGCCTCGAGCTCGCTCTCGATGCCGCAGCGCCGGGCCACGTCGACCACCCGCTCGAGTCCGATGTCGAGCGCCGCCCGTACGGTGGGCACGTTGATCGACTGCTCGAGCGTCTCGCGGACCGTGACGGGACCCCGATGGCGCCCGTCGAAGTTCGACGGGCTCCACGGCCGTCCCCCCGCCTGGAGCGTGAGCGGCGCGTCGTCGAGCACGGTTGCGGCGTCGAAGTCGAAGTTCCGCTCGCGCCGGGCGCGCTCGAGCCCAGCGAGAAACACGAACGGCTTGAACGTCGATCCCGGGGAGCGGCGGGCCTGGATCGCCCGGTTGTACTGGCTCGTCGTGTGGTCCCGGCCCCCGACGAGCGCGAGCAGGGCCCCGTCGGCGGGACGGAGGACGACGATCGCGCCTTCGGGCCGTCCGTTGATCCGCGCGAGGCCCGCCGTCAGCGCCTCCTGCGCCGCGCGCTGGATCGCGGGATCGAACGTCGTGAAGACGGAATGCCCGGAGCGCGACGGCACGGCCTCGGGCGAGAAGCGCGCGATGGCGTCGGCGAGATAGTCCTCGACCCACGGCGAGCGGCCGCCGACTTCGGATCGCTCGGCGATGCCGAGCGGGGCGGCGCGGGCCTCGCCCAGCTCCGTCGCGTCGATGTCCCCGCGCTCCTGCATCATCCCCAGCACGAGATCTCGCCTCTCGCGGGCCTCCTGAGGGTGGCGGCGCGGGTCGTAGCCCCCGGGATTGCGGATCATCCCGGCGAGCAGCGCCGAGCGCGGCAGGTCGAGGTCGCGCACGTCGGTCCCGAAGAAGAAGCGCGACGCGTCACCGACCCCGGAGACGGCCACCGGCCCGCGCTGCCCGAGGTAGACCTCGTTGAGGTAGGCCTCGAGGATGGCGTCCTTGCCGTAGTGCAGCTCGAGCGCGAGCGCTGCGACGGCCTCGACGGCCTTGCGCCGCAGCGTCCGTTTCCCTGGCCCGTACAGGTTCTTGGCCAGCTGCTGTGTGATCGTGCTGCCGCCCTGCACGGCGCGTCCGGCCCGCAGGTTGGCCGCGAGCGCGCGCCCGATGCCGACGACGTCGATGCCGCCGTGCCGCCTGAAGCGGCGGTCCTCCACGGCCTCGACCGCTCGCAGCAGACCGGGCGGGATCTCGGCGAGCGGCGTCCAGCGCCGCTCCTCCATCACCTCGTCGTAGAACGTGCTCAGCGGCTCGGCCTCGAGCGAGAAGCCTTCCGAGTGCTCCCCGTTGCGCAGGTTCTCGACGCGCCGCAGCCGGCGCCCGCGCATCCCGAGCTCGAGCGGCATCGCCTCGCGCTGTCCGCCCGGCGTCATGGCCGAGCGCAGGAAGATCACCCAGTCGTTGCCCTTCCTGAGGAACTGCCCCGGAGTCTCGGGGTTGGACCGCACCTCCGCGTAGTCCAGCTCGGCGAGTTGGTCGAGCAGCGCCTGCCCGTCGACCCGCTCGCCGCGAGCGATCGTGAAGGGCCTCGCGTAGACGCGGGACGGCAGCGACGTGGTACGCGTCTCGAAGCGGTGCACGATCGAGCGGTCGATCCAGACGAAGATCGCGAGCGCGACGAGGCCTGCTCCGCCGAAGGTCCGGAGAACGATGCGACGGCGATCCAGCCGGGGCCTCGGGGCGTTCGGCTTGTCCCGTCCGAACCACGGCAGCTGCGGGAACCGCACGGAACGAATATAGGAGGTGTGGCGTTGACTCATCCCAGGAGTCTGAGTATACTCATGACATGAGTAAGAGGCTCCAGGTGCTCCTCGAGGAGTCCGACCTGGAGGAGATTCGCCGACTGGCCGCGCGTCGAAACATCACCGTCGCAGACTGGGTTCGTGAGGCGCTGCGCGCCGCGCGACAGCAAGCGCCCGCAAAGGACGCCTCGCGAAAGCTCGACGCGATCCGGAAGGCCGCCAAGCTCGGCTACCCGACCTCCGATGTACGCACGATGCTCGCCGAGATCGAGCGCGGCTACGGCGTCGACGACGGGCGTTGATCTTCATCGACTCGAACGTCCCGATGTACCTGGTGGGGGCGGACCATCCGCACAAGATCGACGCCCGACGCTTGCTCGAACGGATCGTGGCCGACGGCGAGCGCGTGGTGACGGACGTCGAAGTGTTCCAGGAGATCCTGCACCGGTTCGTGGCGATCGAGCGACGGGATGCGATCCAGCCGACTTTCGACGTGTTGCGCGAGGTCGTGGATGCGGTCTTCTCCATTCACGACGACGACGTCGAGCGTGCGAAGGCGATCGTTCTCGGCAGGCGGGGTCTCTCGGCCCGTGACGCGATCCACGTCGCCGTGATGGAGCGCGAAGGGGTGCGGCGCATCCTCACCTTCGATGCGGCGTTCGACGCCATGCCGGGAATCGAGCGGATGTCGGGCTGAAGTGGACGCTACGAGTGCGTGCCCGGCGCCTCGTGCCCCGTCCGCTGAACGTACTCGATGTACGAGCCGGGATAGACGTGGGGCTCGGCATCGATTCCGCTCTCGCCGCCGAGCTCGAGCACGCGCGTGCCCAGGCCGCGCAGGAACGCGCGGTCGTGCGAGACGAAGATCATCGTGCCCTCGAAGGAGCCGAGCGACTCCACGAGCATCTGCTTGGTCGCCAGATCCAGGTGGTTCGTGGGCTCGTCGAGCACAAGGAAGTTCGGCGGGTCGAAGAGCAGGCGCGCCATCGCCAGGCGCGAGCGCTCTCCACCCGACAGCGACCGGATCTTCTTGTCCACGTCGTCGCCCGAGAACTGGAACGCCCCGGCGAGCGACCGGATCATGCCGACGCCATCCCGCGGGAAGTCGGCGCTGAGCTGCTCGAAGACGGTGAGATCCGCGTCCAGAACGTCGAGCGACTGCTGGGCGAAGTACCCCATCTTGAGGTTGGTGCCCAGGCGCACGGAGCCCGCATCCGGCTCGAGCGCCCCCGCGACGATCCGCAAGAGCGTCGTCTTGCCGGCGCCGTTCCGGCCCATCACGGCCCAGCGCTCGCCGCGCCGGATCGTCAGGCTCAGGCCGTCGAACACGACGCGGCGGCCGTAGGCCTTGCCCAGGCGTTCGATCACGGCGACCTGATCGCCCGAGCGCGGCGGCTCGCGGAACGAAAACGCGACGACCGTGCGCCGCTTCGGCAGCGTCACCTTCTCGATCTTGTCCAGGGCCTTGATGCGGCTCTGGACCTGCGAGGCCTTGGCCGCGTGGGTCCGGAAGCGGTCGATGAACCGCTGCTCCTTGGCCAGCATCGACTGCTGGCGAGCGTAGGTGGCCTCGCGGTTGAGGTCGCGCAGCCCGCGCTCGCGCTCGTAGAAGTCGTAGTTCCCCGAGTACACGGTGATCTCGCCGCCGTCGATCTCCGCGATCTTGGTCACGAGGCGGTTCAGGAACTCGCGGTCGTGCGAGGTCATGAGCAACGCGCCCTTGAACTCCTTGAGGTAGGTCTCGAGCCAGACGATCGACTCGATGTCCAGGTGGTTGGTCGGCTCGTCCATCAGCAGGACGTCGGGTGCGCCGAGCAGCACACGCGCCATGGCCACGCGCATCTTCCACCCGCCCGAGAGCTGGCCGACGTCGCCGTCGATCCGCTCGTCATCGAACCCCAGGCCGTGCAGCACCTCGCGCGCCCGGCTCTCGAGCGCATAGCCGCCCAGGTGGTCGTACTCCTCCTGCACCGCGCCGAAGCGCGCGAGGATCGCGTCCATCTCACCCGCCCGGCCCGGATCCCCCATCGCGTGCTCGAGCGACTCGAGCTCGTGGTGCAGATCGCCGACCCGGCCGCTGCCGGCGATGGCCTCGTCCAGGACCGAGCGGCCCGACATCTCCTCCACGTCCTGCCGGAAGTAGCCGATCGTTATTCGCTTCGGCACCGCGACCTCGCCCTCGTCGGGCGCCTCTTCCCCCACGATCATCCGGAAGATGGTCGTCTTGCCCGCGCCGTTCGGGCCGACGAGACCCACCCGGTCGCCGGGGTTGAGCTGGAAGCTGGCCTCGACGAAGAGCGCCTGCTTCCCGTACTGCTTGTCGACGGCGTTGAAGGAGATCAAGGGAGTCGCTAGAAGATCCGGCCGGCCCACAGGTCGCTGAGGAACTCCTCGACCGGAACGACCTCGATGTCTTCGTCCCAGCGCCGACGTGGTTCGTTGCAGACGATGAGCTTGCGCTCCAGGTCCAGCTCTTCGGCGAGCGCGCGGAGACCGGCCTGCTCGCGCCGCGTGACGCGATGCTTGGCCTTGACTTCGATCGCCACACGGTCACCGGCCAGGAAGTCCACTTCGGTCCCCGACAGACTCCGCCAATAGGTCAATGGCAGATCAGCGCGGCTGTAGTCCAGTTTGGCTCGAATCTCGAGAAAGACGAGATGCTCGAGCGCTTTTCCGAACGTCTCCGATCCCGGCACGACCTCCGATCGTTTGAGCAGGGTGTTCGCGACGCCGACATCGAAGAAGAAGAACTTGGATGTGGCGACCGGCTTGCGCTTGACCGTCTTGCGATACGCGGGTAGCTGATACCCGAGCAGCGTGTCCTCGAGGATCTGGAAGTACTCCCGCACGGTGCGCGGCGGCACCCCTGCATCGCTGCCCACGGCCGTGTAGTTCAGCTGCTCCCCGTTGCACGTGGCCGCGACCGTCAAGAAGCGGGAGAAGTTCTCGATCGAGCGGGTCAGGCCCTCGGCGCGAATCTCCTCTTGCAGATAGGTTCCGACGTAGGCCTTCAGCTCCTCCCGCGGCAGACCGGAGTCGAGGACGGCAGGCAGGCTTCCCCGATCGAGCCGCTCGAGCATGCGCCCGGCTCCGACCTCCGCCGAAACCAGCGGATGCAGCCGGGCGACCCACGCACGCCCGGCCAGCAGGTTGGCCCCGCCGCGCATGAGCTTTCGGGCGCTGCTACCGGTGAGGACGAACCGCAGCTCCTTGTCGCGCTCGATCATCAGGTGGACTTCGTCGAGCAGTCCGGGAAGTCTCTGGATTTCGTCGATCACGACGAGTTTCGTCCCAGCCGGCACCGTCTGTCGCATGTATTCGGGCCGGGCGCTCAGCTCACGGAAGGTGTCCGCCTCGAGGAGGTCGTAGAACACCGCGTCCGGGAAGCGCTGGTGAACCAGGGTGCTCTTTCCCGTCTGCCGGGCGCCGAACAGGAACAGCGACCGATGGCGCAGGACTTCATCGAGGTCGATGACTCGGTGGTACACGGCGTCGGCCCCGAACACCCGAAATAACGCAGGTACATTGCCAAATTTCGCCAAGATTGGCAACAGGATCAGCCGGCGTGGCTCCCGATCCACCGGGCGTTACAGCGCTTCCGTTCTCGGCGCTCTGACCCCCACCGGCCTCGACGCGAACAGGGACGCGAGGATGGCGACGCCCAGGATCCCCGCGACCACCGTCAGGGACACACCGACGGGGATCTCGTACAGATCCGCGAGGGTCATCTTGACGCCGACGAAGACGAGCACCGACGCCAGGCCCACCTTGAGGTAGCGGAAGCGCTCCATCACCCCGGCCAGGAGGAAGAACATGGCCCGCAGCCCGAGGATTGCGAAGATGTTCGACGTATAGACGATGAACGGATCTCCGGTGACGGCGAACACCGCCGGGATCGAATCGACCGCGAACACGAGGTCGGTGGCCTCGACCGCCACCAGGACCGCGAGCAGCGGCGTCGCGAATCTCCTGCCATTCTCGACGACCGTGAACCGCGACCCGTGGTACTCGGGAACGCTCGGCACGAGGCGCCGGAACAGTCGGAAGATCGGGTTCTTCTCCGGGTGGATCTCACCCTCACGCTCGAGGAGCAGCTTCACGCCCGTCAGGATCAGGATCCCGCCGAACACGTAGATCACCCAGTGGAACGCCGCGAGCAGCGCCGCCCCGGCGAAGATGAAGACCGCCCGCATCACGAGCGCGCCGAAGATCCCCCAGAACAGGACGCGGTGCTGGTGCTCCTTCGGCACCGCGAAGTGGGAGAACAGGACGAGGAAGACGAAGATATTGTCGACCGAGAGCGCTTTCTCGATCAGATAGCCGGTCAGGAACTCCATCCCCTTCCCTGGGCCGAACCACCGCCACACTCCGACCGCGAAGACGAGCGCCAGCGCGACCCAGACGACGCTCCAGCCGAGCGCTTCCCGGAACTTGACCTCGTGCGCCTTGCGGTGGAAGACCCCGAGGTCGAGGACGAGCATGCCCAGCACGAACGCCGTGAACGCGCCCCACAGGAGTGGCGTCCCGATCGTTTCCATTCCGTCTCCCTCCCTCGCCCGGGGAAGGATGGGACCGGAGATCGTTCGTGAAAATGAGATAGTTTGGAATGGAACGTTCGTTTATTCCGAACTATGCTACGGCGATGGAATGGTTGAACTACCACCACCTGCTGTACTTCTGCACCGTGGCCCACAGCGGGAGCATCGCCAGGGCCGGCGAGAAGCTGCGCTTGCGCCCCCCCACCCTCTCGGCGCAGATCCGCCAGCTCGAAGGCGCGCTGGGAGAGAAGCTGTTCCAGCGCGAGGGGCGCAGGCTGGTGCTCACGGAGTTCGGCCGGATGGTCCTCGGGTATGCCGACGAGATCTTCGCCCTGGGCCGGGAGATGCTGGACAGCGTCAAGGGGCGGCGCGCGTCACGCGGCCTGCGGCTGCGGGTGGGGGTCGCCGACGCGATCCCCAAGCTGGTCGCGCTGCGGCTGCTCCAGCCCGCCCGCGCGATCCCCGAGCCGCTTCGCGTCGTGTGCCTCGAAGGCCGCCACGAGAAGCTCGTCGCGGCCCTCGCCCTGCACGACCTCGACCTCGTGCTCTCGGACGTCCCGACGACGACCCATCTCGGCGTGCGCGCGTTCAGCCACCTCCTGGGCGAATGCGGCATATCGTTCTTCGCGCGACGCGGCACCGCGGGACGTCTCGCGGGGCGCTTCCCGGGCAGCCTCGACGGCGCACCGTTCCTGCTTCCAACGGAGGACACCGCGCTTCGTCGTTCCCTCGAGACCTGGTTCGACGCGCAGGGCATCCGCCCGCGGATCGTCGGCGAGTTCGAGGACAGCGCCCTGCTCGAAGCGTTCGGCCAGGATGGGGTCGGCGTGTTCACGGCGCCGAGCGTCATCGAGAAGGAGGTCGTGCGGCAGCACGCTGTACGGGTCCTCGGTCGAACGGACAAGGTCCGCGAGCGGTTCTACGCCATCTCGGCCGAGCGCCGGCTGAGGCACCCCGCGGTCGTGGCGCTCACCGCCGCGGCGCGGGAACGGCTATTCGGATGACGAGGAGGAGGCCAATGAAGGGGCTCATCACCTACAAGATCGTCAGCGACCAAGGCGGCAAGGTGAAGAAGGCGGCCCGGATCGCCTGCAACTTCTGGAACAAGTTCGTCGAGCCGCGCAAGTCGATCGTCCTTCGCCTCGGCCTCTTTTCGGAGGCCAGCGACACGATTGCCCAGGCCTACGAGCCGCACGTCGGGCCCAAGGGTCTCGTCTACGGGCGGGTGGAGTTCAACCGCAAGTACCTCGCCACGTTCCGCCACGCCAAGGTCGCCGGGACGATCGTCCACGAGATCGGCCACACCCTGGGTTTCGGGTGGGACAAGTGGATGAAGCTGTTCGACGCGGACACGGGTGCGTTCAGGCCCAAGGCCGTGCAGACACTGCCGGCGCTGCGGAAGATGCTCGTCGAGCCGGATGGTGAGGACGGTACGGCGCTTTCCCACTGGGACGAGGAGACGTTCGACAAGGAGCTGATGACCGGGTACGAGGATCGAGCCGAGCACGTGCTGCCGGTGACGGTCGACGTGATGACGCTCCTGGGGCACAGGGTCAAGACGCGACTCGCGAGGAAAGCGACGCTCGCGAAGCTCCTGCGCGAGAGTGCGAAGATGAAGTTTACCCGGAAAGCTCAGGCCAAGAAGCTCGACGTGGACCATTTCGAGGAGACTCCGCTCTGGGAGACGGTGCCCCACCGCAAGCGAGCTAGCCGGCGCCGCCGCACCCGCTGATCCGCATCTCGTTCCCACCGACTCGAGGCCAGTGGACCTCGGGGCTCCACTATCGAGGACGCCGAGCGACCTCCAGAAGCGTAGAGTCCTGGCACCGGGATCATGCTGAGCATTCGTGTGCGCGACGTCGCGCAGACGCGTGGATTCCGCGAAGAGAGGCGTCATCATGCGGAAACAACATCGCCTTCTGGCGATCGTGCTCGTGTTCGCGGCGGCCGGCTCGCTCGGCGCACGTCGCAGCGACCTGCAACGGAAGGGCCCGGTCGCGACCCTCGCCCCCACCGCGCTGGTCACCACGGATCTGAGCCAGGGCGTGACGCCGACCGACCTGGTGAACGCGCTCCTCGGACCGGGGTTCACCGCCGAGGTGATCCAGTACTCCGGCGCCCTGACGGCGGCGGGCACGTTCGCCGGGGGCACGGGCATCCTCGGGTTCGAGAGCGGGATCATCTTGGGGTCGGGCTGCATCTCGAACGTAGCGGGGCCGAACGTCTCCGATTCGATCAGCTGCGATCACACGCTCCCGGGCGATCCTGCCCTGGACACGCTGAGCGGCTTCACGACCTTCGACGCGACGGTCCTCGAGTTCGACTTCGAGCCGGACAACTGGGACAACACGACGCTGCTCTTCTCGTATGTGTTCACCTCCGACGAGTACAACGAGTACGTGACCACGCAGTACAACGACGTCTTCGCGTTCTGGGTGAACGGGACGAACTGCGCGCTGGTCCCGGGCCTCGGGCTCGCTCCGGACCCGGTGACGATCAACAGCATCAACGGCGACAATCCGTTCGGCGGGCCGGACGCGAGGAACCCCCTGCTCTACCGGAACAACGACCTGGACGACGGGGGAGGGTCGATCGCCACCGAGATGGACGGGCTCACCGTGGTTCTCAGCTGCCAGGCGCCGCTCCTGCCTCGGACGACGAACCACATTCGCCTCGCCATCGCAGACGCGAGCGACGGCATCTACGACTCGAACGTGATGATCCGCGCCCAGTCCTTCGCTTCCACGGATCTGGTCATCACGCTCGATCCTGAGACGGCCGTCAACCCGATCGGGACCTCCCACACGGTCACCGCGACTTTGCGGAACGCACAGGGGTTGCCGCAGGCTGGCCACGAGGTCCTCTTCAGCGTGATCTCCGGCCCGAACGCGGGTGCCGCCGGGACGTGCAGCGTGCACGCGGACTGCTCCACCGACATCGATGGGGTCGTCCACTTCACCTACACCGGCGGACCGACGCCGGGTGTCGACATCCTGCGTGCCTGCTTCGACGACGCCGGCGGGAACGAGAACTGCTCGCTCGGGGTGACCAAGGAGTGGGTGCTGCCTTGCGGGCCTGACGGAACCCCGTGCGGGAACGCGCCGGCTTCGTGCGAGATCCAGGACACGTGCCTGAACGATGTCTGCCGCCACAACGGCTTCGTGCCCGAGGGCACTTCGTGCCGCGCACCGGCGACGATGTGCGACCTGCCCGAGGTCTGCACCGGAGTGGATGCCGCGTGTCCCCTCGACCAGCACGCGCCCGACGGGACCGCGTGCGACGACCAGAGCACGTGCACCCAAGTGGACATCTGCACCGCCGGTGCGTGCGCCGGCTCTCCCCTCCCCTTGCCCGCGGAGGTCGACGCAGGAGTTCGGATGGATAGGATCGACGGCACTCCCCGGCTCCGCTGGAACCTCGCGCCCGGCGCGACGGGATCGGACGTGCTCCGCGGGCTCACGAGAGCTCTGCCGGTGGGTCCTGGAGGAGACGACGAGACTTGCCTGGGAAGCGACCTCGCGGACACGGCGATTCTCGATCGCGCCGACCCCGCGACGGGCGACGCCTTCTGGTATCTCGTTCGCGGAGTGAACGCCTGCGGCCACGGGCCGTACGGGAGCGAAGGGCAAGGAGGAGTCAGCACCACGTGTCATTGAACGCGGGTCGCTGACTCGAGGAGGATCCGTCAGCCTCGTCGGTGGCGCGCCCACAGGCGCGCACGGGAGACGTCCTCGAGCCTCAGCCCCCCGGCTCCGCGAGATGGCTCACCACGTGGTCGATCGCGAGGTTGACCCGCTCGACGTACGCCATGGACGTTGCGGGGCGAGGTTTCGTACGACACGCGGCGACTTGTATCGAGAGAACGCTCGAACTTGGAGCTTTCCATGACACGAATCGCCCTTTGAGTACTCGCGTGTTGCCTCGCCGTGTCGGCCGCAACCACTCGCACCTCAAGAGATGCGCCCATGAGACTTGGAAACTTCTCGGTCAGTCTTGCCGTCAAGGACCTTGCCGCGTCCCGCGCGTTCTACGAGAAACTCGGGCTGAAGGTGCTCGGCGGCGACGCGGCAGCACCATCGGGCTCTTCCAGGGGATGTTCGACAAGAACATTCTGACGTTCAACCCCGGCTGGGACCGCTCCAGTAACACGTTGCCGGACTTCGACGACGTGCGCGACATTCAGCGGAAACTCAAGAGTCGAGGCCTCGTCCCGGAACCCGCGGCCGACGAGACTTCGACAGGGCCGGCGAGTCTGATGCTGCTGGATCCCGACGGGAACCCCGTCCTGATCGACCAGCATGTGCCCAGCCCGTCGTCCAAAGAGTAGCCATCACGCCGGGTTGAATCGTAGTCACGCCTCGTCATCGGCTGCGGCCAGGGCCTCGCGAATCGCGCTGGCATACGCGGAGGCCGCCTCGGCCGGTGGCGCGACGCAGGCGAAGGCCCCGCGGCCGAGAAGCTCCCGCGCGGCTTCAGCCCCCGAAGCCGTGACGATGATTCGCGCGCGGGGGTTGATGGCCCTCACCGCGCCGACCAGCGTGGCGTTGCTCGTGCCGCGCAGGAAGGCATCATCGATCGTCGAGACGACCACCCTGGCCCGCTCGAGCCCGTGGTGTCGCAGGACTTCCGGATTCGAGATGTCTCCGTACGCGACGCGTATCCCGTGAGCGCGCACGGTCGGGTGGTTCTTCAGGTTGAAATCCACGACCAGGATCTTGGCCAGGATCTCGGGTGCCGAGCGGCGCAGCTCGTGAGCGAGAGCCTCGGCGTTCTGAAAGAACCCGAGAAGCACGACCTCTCCTTCCGGGTGATCCGCCGCGTGCGCCGGCACGCTTCGAGCCTCGCCGAGCCGCCGGAGGCGGAAGCCACGCTCCAGCGCAGCGGCGATCGCGTGGTTGAAGCGAACGATGTACGACGACAGGACCACCGAGAGCATCAGACCGTACGAGACGACAGCGGCGTCGCGAGGATCGAGGACGCCCTGCGCCAATCCGACGGGGACGAGCAGCAGCGAGAACTCGCTGAGCTGGGACAGGTTCAACGCCGCCGTCAGGGCCACGATCGGGCCGAGCCGCGCGCTCAGCAGCGCAGGAGCGAAGAGCAACAACCGCGACACCAGCACGAGCGCAACCAGCGTCACGGCGCCGAGCATCACCTCGGGCGAGGGCCGGGGCAGGCCGATCCCCAGAGCTACGAAGAAGAGCGCCATGAAGAAATCGCGCAGGCTCGCGACCTTGGACAGGATCTCGGTGCGCTGGGGCAGCCGACTGACCGTCAGACCGGCGAGAAGCGCGCCCATTTCGGCCGATAACCCCGTGAGCGAGAACCCCTGGGCCCAGAGGAAGCACCACCCGAGCGCCACGACCGCGATCAGATCCGGCGAGGTGGCGAGAAACGCCATCACGCGCTTCAAGACGTGATTCGCGAGCAGCACGCACAGGACGACCAGCAGCGCGGCGCCGCCGAGCATCAGCGCGACACTCGCGATTCCCGCCGATTTCTCGTCCAGCGCGGACACGTACGACAGCGCGAGTACCGCCCAGGCGTCCTGTCCGATCAGCGTGAGCATCGTGACCCGGCCGGCCTGGGTCCCCAGCTCGAACTTGTCGCCGAGCAGCTTCACGACCACCGCCGTCGATCCCAACGATGCGGCGACCGCGTAGTAGACCCACGTTCCGCGCGCGTCTCCGAGTCCGGGGACGGACACTCCCAGCTCGTGCGCGCCCCACTGGACCCCGAGGACGACGCCGATCGACACGGGGGCCTGCAGGAGAATCGCGACCGCCGCGCGAGGTCCCAGGCGCAGGACACCGCGGAGATCCATCTCCATGCCGATGATGAAGAGCAGAAACACCAGTCCCAGGTGCGAAACCTGCTCCATCGTGTTCAGGGATCCGGAGAACGCGCCGGAGAACCGTCCGATCACGAGGCCGGCCACGATGTAGGCCAGGAGCGCGGGTTGCCTGAGGCGAGTGAACAGCACCGCCAACGCCGCTGCGGTGACGACGGCGAGGCCGATGGCCGGAACCAGCGCGAACTCCGCTGCTCGAAGCACTCCGGGCACGCTCTCCCCCGAACGCCCGCGAATCCGACGGAGAATACACGGAGAACGGCGGAAATCGGCTCGTCAGGCTACCTTCGGACGCCATGAATCTGATCGCCACGTTCGTCCTCGCGACCCTGCTGCCAACGGGAGGCGGGTGGCCGCAATGGCGTGGTCCCCTGGGCACCGGGGTGGACCCGACCGCGGATCCGCCCGTGGCCTGGAGCGAGAAGCAGAACGTCCGCTGGAAGATCCCGATTCCGGGCAAGGGGCATTCGACCCCCGTTGTCTGGGGTGAGCGCATCTTCCTCACGACCGCCGTGCCGCACGGGGAAGCGCTGACCTCCGCTCACGATCCGATCGAGGGCGCGCACGACAACGTGCCTCCTTCGCAACGCCAGAAGCTCGTCGTGCTCGCGGTGAGCCGTCGCGACGGGACGATCCTCTGGGAGCGCGAGGTGCGCACGCTCCTGCCCCACGAGACCACGCACAGCAGCGGGAGCTGGGCATCGCACTCGCCCGTCACGGACGGCAAGCGCGTGTTCGCCTCCTTCGGCTCCGGGGGTCTCTACGCGCTCGACCTGAACGGCGAGCTGCTCTGGAAGACGGATCTGGGCGACATGCAGAGCTTGCACGGCCACGGCGAAGGGAGCTCCCCCGCGCTCCACGGCGACACGCTCATCGTCAACTGGGATCATCAGGGCGGGTCGTTCGTGGTCGCCATGGATGCGCGAAGCGGCAAGGAGAAGTGGAGGGTCGCCCGGGACGAGGTCACCTCGTGGTCGACGCCGCTGATCGTCGAGCACGCAGGCAAGCCGCAGGTCATCATCGCGGCGACCAAGCGCGTGCGCGCCTACGATCTGGCAAGCGGAGACGTCATCTGGGAGTGCGGTGGCCTGTCCGGAAACGTCGTCGCATCGCCCGTGGCGGCCGACGGCTTCGTCTACGTGGGCAGCAGCTACGAGACCCGAGCGATGCTGGCCATCCGTCTCGCGGGAGCCAAGGGAGACATCACCGGCACGGATGCCGTCGTCTGGACTCGCGACCGGGACACGCCGTACGTGCCGTCGCCGCTGCTGTACGGCGACACGCTGTGCTTCCTGAAGCACTATCAGGGTCTGCTCACCTGCGTGAATGCAAGGACCGGAGCGACCCTGTTCGGTCCCGAGCGCCTCCCCGGAATCCGCGACGTGTATGCCTCGCCCGTGGGCGCCGCCGACCGCATCTACGTCGTCGACCGGAGCGGCACGACCGCCGTGATCAAGCGGTCCGCCAGGTTCGAGCTGCTGGCGGAGAACCGGCTGGACGATTCGTTCTCCGCCTCACCGGCCCTGGCCGGAACCGACCTGTACCTGCGCGGCGAGCATCACCTCTACGCCATCGCGGAGGGTGCTGGCAAGGAGTGACGAGGTTGCTGAGATCACTCGACGATCCGTTGCCTCGTTCCCGCGCAGCCCTCGAAACGCGCGACTCGCGCGCCGCTCGGCACGACGCGAGAGAGAGTCACCCGGAGAGTCTACAACGGTCGCGTGCGTTGCGGATCCACAACGCCCTTTCTCCGTGACCCTCCCATGCCCGCAGTAGACTTTCGCCGATGAGCGCCAGCAATGGCAAGGAGGCCGTTATGATGAGGACATTCTGGACGGGACTGCTGATGGCCGCGCTCGCCGTGCTCCTCGTCGTGCCGGCGCACTCCGATCCGTCGCCCACGTACCCGCCGGATCTGGACCTCTCGGCGAGTGTGTGGCAGATCCTGAACAACGGCGCGACGCTGCACAACGACGCGGGGGGAGGGCTGTACTTCGACTTTCCCGTCGAGCCCGATACGTCCTGCAAACCGACGGGAAGCTGCGGCCGTGTCAACTATCTATTCACCGATCACGTCCCGACCGCGGTCAGTGGCATCATCACCGTCACGCTGCGCGTCGATACCACGGGTGAGCCGGTCTTCCAGCACACGTCGAACGATCCCCTCTGCACGAGCCCTCCATCGGTTCGCGCGATGATCTGGTCGAACAACAACACCCTCAATGACGGCAACCGTTGGTGGTCCAATCCCATCGGTTACGTCCTGGCTCCGGGGAACGTGACGATGAACATCCCGATCGACCCCGCCTGGTGGTCCGGCGTCGACGGAAAATTCGCCAACTACGACAGCCAGACCCTCCGCCAGTGGGAGCGGGCGATCACACGCGTCAGCTCGCTCGCCGTGACGTTCGGAGGCGGTTGCGCCTTCGGACACGGGGTCTTCGTGGTCGGCGGGACAGCCCGCTTCACGATCGAGAACTACGATGTGGCACCGACCCCGGACTGTCCCTCGCTGACGCCCTGCAACGGCAGCAGCTGCTTGCCCGGAGCCGAGATCGGCGACGCGAACACGAACCTCTATCAGTGCCTCGACGCCTCGAGCACGCTCGTGGGATGCGGCTATCCCCAGTCGTTCCACGTCGTCAGCAAGGCGTGCTACAAGGCTCCGTGCTGCACTGCCACTCCGTTCCCCTGCCTCTGCCTGATCGGTGCCTGCCCGAGCGGCAGCTATCTGGAGTGTCGTTAGGTCAGCGCCGGCGGCCTTGCAGCCATCTTCGCCGCGATGGACCGGTATCTGCTCGGTCGTCCCATGACGCCTATCCTGCCAAGGAATGGCGCCTCCGGGAAAGTCGGGGCGGTTCAGGTCCCCGGGTAGATTCTCCCGCCCCCGCACGCCGATCCTGGGGATTATCATCAGGTCGTGCGCGGCGACCTCGATGAGATTCTTGTTCTGGTCGTGTTGTACATCCGGAATCTTGAAAGAAGCTCGCCTCCCGCGCGAATGCGTTTAGAGGAGGATCCGTACCGCCCATGAGCTTGGCCGAGGAACTGTCTCTACAGACACGAAGATCCCTGCTGAGTCGGCTGCGCGACTTCGAGGACAAGGAGAGCTGGCAGACTTTCTTCGACCTCTACTGGCGCCTGCTCTACAATGTCGCCAGACGCGCCGGCCTCGATGACGTCGACGCGCAGGACGTCGTGCAAGATGCCGTCATGGCGGTTGCGAAAGAAATCCCCCAGTTCCGTTACGATCCAGAGCGCGGCTCGTTCAAGCAGTGGCTCTTCAGGATCCTGCGCCGTCGCGTTTCGGATCACTTCCGGAAGCTCTACCGCCAGCCGGCCCCCGCGGGCATCAGTCCGGAGATGCTCGAAGGGACCGACGACGCGGACGCGATCCTGGTGCGAGACGGGGTGAGCCTGAGCGACGCCTGGGATCAGGAGTGGGAGCGTTCGGTCCTGGACGCCGCCATTGCGCAGGTCCGCGCTCAGGCGAACCCGAAGCACTTCCAGGTGTTCGATTACTGCGTGCTCAAGGAGTGGCCGGTCGCGAAAGTCGCCTCGACCCTGGGGATGAACGCCGCGCAGGTGTATCTTGCGCGGCATCGAGTGTCTCAGGCCGTCAAGCGTGCGGCGCGGCGGATCAACGGCGAACGAATGAAGGGCCGCGTCGTCTGAGGAGTGCCAGGGTCGGCGATGGACTTTCGCGAGGAGCACCCGCGCGCGGCCGATCACGAGATCCTGAAACAAATCGGCAGCGGCAGCTACGGCGGAGTCTGGCTCGCGCGGAGCGCGGCAGGTCAGTTACGTGCCGTGAAGGTCGTCGCGCGCAGTCGCTTCTCGAGCGACCGTCCCTACGAGCGAGAGTTCACCGGCATCCGGCAGTTCGAGCCGATCTCCCGCTCTCACCCCGGCGTCGTCCATATCCTCCATGTCGGGCGGGACGACGCGGCGGGGTACTTCTACTACGTCATGGAGCTCGCGGACGCCGTCGATGGGCGACCGGAGGCCTCGCTCGCAGGCTACGAACCGCGCACACTCGCCTCCGAGTTGAAGTCTCGGGGCCGGCTGCCCCTGATCGAGGTGCTCGCGCTCGGCGTCCAGCTCGCCGGTGCGCTTGGCCACATCCATCGCCATCGTCTCGTGCATCGCGACGTGAAGCCTTCGAACGTCATCTTCGTCGAGGGACAGGTCAAGCTTGCCGACATCGGATTGGTCACCGGCGCCGACGAGGCCAAGTCGTTCGTCGGAACGGAAGGCTTCATTCCGCCGGAAGGGCCCGGCTCGACGCAGGCCGACATCTTCGGCCTGGGGCGGCTGCTCTACGAGGCCGCGACGGGCAAGGATCGCTGCGATTTCCCGGACCTACCCGTCGACCTCGATTCATGGTCCAGCTCGGAGCGCAGCGGCCTCCTGGAACTGAACGAGATCCTCGCCCGCGCCTGCGCCCCCAAGGCGTCGCAGCGGCATGCCAACGCCGCCGAGCTCGCCGGGGACCTGAACGTCCTCCTCGCCGGCCGGTCGATCCGTCGCGCCTACGGAGCCGAGCGCCGTTCGCGGCGTGCGACCCGGATCATCGGGATTGCCGTTCTCACCGTGTTATTGGCTCTTGCAGGTTCCTGGTTTCAGCAGACACAGCGCCGCCGGGCGGAAGAGCGGGCCGGGGAAGAGGCCGCACTGCGCGGGCGCGCGGAGGCGGCGGAGAGCCGTGCCCGTGAGGATCTCCGCGCATCGCTCTTGAACCAGGCCCTGGCCCTCACGAGCAGCGGCGAGGTGGATCGTCGGACGCGCGCGCTCGCCGCGCTCAAGGACGCCGCGAAGATCCGAGCCGGAATCGATCTGCGGAACGCTGCCATCGCCGCACTGGCCGCTCCCGAGCTGCGCGTCGTGCGGCAGTGGAGCCTCCCCGCGACCGACATTCTGGGATCACGGCCGGACCGTCGATTGAGGCGCTACATGAGATGGAACTCCGACCACACCGTCTCGGTCCATGCGATGGATGACGACGCGGAGCTTCTGCGGCTGCCCCCGGTCGCCACGCTTGCCGACTACGGCGCCTTCAGCCCCGATGGGTCGTGGCTCGCCGTCAAATACCATGACAACGTGCTGCGTGTCTGGAACCTGTCCTCCCGCACGCAACGCCTGGTCATCCGCGACATCGCGTTGTTTGCCTTCACTCCCGATAGCCGGCGGTTGATCGCTACCCGCTTGGAGGGCCACCTCGAACTCTTCGATCTGTCGTCTGGACGCGAGGCCGCCCGTCAACCGATCGGCGCCTCTCCGGGCGCCCTCGCGGTCCACCCCACCGAGCCCTTTTCCCTCACGTCCGACGTGGGGCGTCGGGGGATCGAGATCCGCCGCGTGGACGACGGCTCTCTGGCTCGACGGCTGGACGTTCCGGAGATGGGCCTCGCCGCTGCTTGGACCGCCGATGGGAAGAGCCTCATCACGGCGCACAGCGACTTCTCGATCCGTGTCTGGGACTGGCCGTCGATGGACGCCCCCAGGCTGGTGCTCCGATTCCATCGAGCCGAGCCGATTTTCCTGGCGACAGATCCCTCCGGACGCTGGCTCGTGACCGTCGGATGGGACAGCCAGGCCTTTGTCGTGGATCTGCGCGACGGTCGTTTGCTCTTGAACCAAGCGGCCCAGGCGGTCTATGCGGCCGTCGACCGCCCCGTCTTCCTCCTGACCACCGACGCCAACTGGAGACTGGTCGAGCTTCAGCCGTCGTTCGCGCTCGAGGAAGTCCCGTTGCACGAGAGAGACAAGGGCCCGCGGGAGGCGGTATTCGACGCCACGGGGCGTTGGCTTGCCACAGGAGCGCCCGACGGCATCCGGATCCTGGACCGGACGACGCGCGAAGTACTCGAAGTGATGAACGACGTACCGGTGCTGCGTGTCGCGTTCAGCGCGGACTCGACGCGGCTCCATGCGATCACGCCGGACCAGTTGCGTGCCTGGGAGTTGCGGACAGATCCCTCGACGGGTCGATTGCGCGCCGAGCGCCTCGAGCTTCCCGGGCTTGGCGATCGCCACTTCCGGGATTCCACTTCGGCGGAGATCTTCGACGGGGGCGAGCGGTGGCTGTCGATCTGGAGGGAGCCGCTGGCGCGACGTGCGTCGTGGGCGCAGGGCCGGTTCGATTCCCGTGAGATCGAGTCACGAGGAGAGCTCGACTCCGGCGGCAACGAGCCACGCGTGAGCCCGGACGGCCGGTGGCTGGCATGGGGGAACTGGCACGCGCGCGACGTCGCGATCACACGCCTCGGCTCGCACGATCCGCCCGTCGTGCTGCCGATGGCAGGCTCGGCGTCCGTTGCGTTCAGTCCGGACAGCCGTCTGCTCGCGGTCGGCGGAGCGGAGGAGATCCGCTTCTACGACGTCGGCACGCTGCGCGTCGTCCATTCGATCCTGCGCCATCCGAGCCGGCCACTGCCTCCTCATTTCGCGTTCATGCGCGGGTCGAGCCTCTGCGCGGTCGCCCTGCCTCCCGATGAAATCCTGATCGTCGATACGACCACGGGCGCCGAGCTCGCCACGCTGCCGGCCAGCTCGTCCATCCTCTGGGGCGTGTCCTTCGGCCCCGACGATCGATTCCTCGCCGCCACCAGCTCGGACCATCGCGTCCTGCTCTGGGACTTCGCGAAACTGCGTCACGAGCTCCACGAGCTCGGTCTGGACTGGTAGAAGTGAAAGATCTGTCGCTGCGCAGCGAATGCAGGAGTGGTGGGGCTCCCTGCGGATGGGTGATCGCATGCAGCGCAAGGACGAAGAGAAGATCCGAGACGCGGAACGGCTCGCGGCCCTTCAGCGAGCCTCCCTGCTGGATACGCCCCCCGAGGAGGCGTTTGATCGTCTGACACGGCTCGCGACGACCCTCCTGCGTGTGCCCGTCGCGCTCGTGTCCTTGGTCGATGGGAATCGCCAGTTCTTCAAGAGCTGCGTAGGTTTGCCGGAACCGCTGGCTTCGCTCCGGCAGACTCCCCTGACGCACTCCTTCTGCAAGCACGTGGTCGCGTCGGGCGAGCCCCTCGTCGTACCGGACATCCGGAATTCGAGTTTCAAGGACGGTCCGTCGGTGTTCGGGATCGGGGAGCTCGCGTACACCGGAGTTCCGCTTACCACGACTGAAGGACATGCCCTCGGCTCCTTCTGTGTCGTAGACACCAGCCCCCGGATGTGGACGGAAGAGGAAATCGAGATCCTGCGGACTCTGGCCGCTTCCGTGATGACAGAGATAGGGTTGCGAGAGCTCGGCAACGACCTCCAGCGCCTCGTGGAGGAACGAACCGGCCAGCTGAGCCATGCCGAGGAGCGCTGGCGAGTCCTCCTGCAGCTGAACAACTCCCTCGTGACCTGCCTCGACCGCGAAACGCTCCTGAAGGCGATCGCCGGCGCGCTGCTCGGCGTGATTCCCCACGATCGCATGGCGCTCGTGCTGGACGACCCCGTCGAAGGCGGGTTCAAGGTGCTGGCCGTCCCAGACCCCGTGCCGTCGCCTCAGGTCACACCCATCCCGACGACGTGGCCGCGACACGGCAGCCGGTCGGGCTGGATCGCCGAGAGCGGACTCCCCGTGCTGACTCCGGATCTCCGGGAAGACTCTCGATTCGTCGAGCACGGCCCGCTGATCGGCGAGGGACTGCTCTCGGCGCTTTCGGTGCCCCTGAAATCCAAGGGCAGGGTCATCGGGACGCTGAACGTCGGGAGTCGGGAGATCGGACGGTACGACGAGAGTCACTCCGAACTCCTCCTTGCGATCGCGGATCAGGTCGTTCTCGCCATCCAGAACATGCTCGCGCACGAAGAGGTCGCGTCGCTCAAGCAACGGCTCGAGCAGGAGAATCTCTACCTGCAGGAGGAATGCCGGGCCGAGGCGCCATTCGCCGACGTCGTGGGCGAGTCCGCCATCATCCGGAAGGTCCTCGCAAAGATCCGGATCGTCGCGGGGACCGACTCCACGGTGCTCGTGACGGGGGAAACGGGGACGGGGAAGGAGCTCGTCGTCCGTGCGATCCACGACCTGAGCAGACGAAAGGACAAGATCCTCATCAAGGTGAACTGCGCCGCTCTTCCGAGCGGCGTGATCGAGAGCGAGCTGTTCGGTCACGAGAAAGGCGCCTTCACGGGTGCGCTGACCCGCAGGGTCGGCCGCTTCGAGCTGGCGCACGGCGGCACGCTGTTCTTGGACGAGATCGGCGACCTTCCTCAGGAGCTGCAGGCAAAGCTCCTGCGAGTTCTGCAGGAGGGCGAGTTCGAGCGTGTCGGAGGAACGCAGACCCTCAAGGTGAACATCCGCCTGGTCGCCGCGACCAACCGCGATCTGGCGGGCGCGGTCGAGGAGGGACGGTTCCGCGCGGACCTCTTCTACCGTCTCAATGTCTTCCCGATCGCGATCCCTCCGCTGCGCGATCGGGCGGAGGACGTCCCTCGCCTCGTACGCCATTTCGCCATGATCTACGCCTCGAAGATGGGCAAGCCCATCGAGACCATCAGCGAGCGGGTGATGGACAAGCTCACGGCGTATCGCTGGCCCGGGAACGTCCGCGAGCTCCAGAACGTCATCGAACGCGCGGTCATCCTCTCGACGAGAGGCCGGATCGAGCTGGATGACCACCTCGCGGCACCCGTCGTCGGCGCGCGAACGAAAGCAGCCGCGACCCTCGAGGAGATCGAGCGGGATCACATCCTGTCGGTTCTCGAGAGGGTGGGCTGGCGCGTCGGCGGTGAACGAGGGGCAGCGAGAATCCTCGGGCTCAAGCGGACCACACTGGAAGCCCGCATGGGCAGGCTCGGCATCGCGCGACCCAGCTGATCCTGGTCGCCGATCTTCACGCGGTGGCACTTCGCCAACCGGATGGCGCGTGGCCCCCCCCGAATCGGAGCGGTTCGAATGGCATCCATCGACGAACGCCTGATGCAATGCGCTGGGATGCCCGTGGCACACGCGTTGCAGAGTCCTCCGTGCGTGATCGCGAAACGAACGGAGGATGAGAATGCTTCGCATTCAGCGCCACGACGTGAACGCCCGCACGGTGACCCTGGTCGTTCAGGGGCGCATCGTGGCTGAGTGGGCCGACCTGCTCGAGCGCGAGTGCGGGGAGCTGATGCGCTCCCGATTGCGCGTCATGCTCGACCTCTCCGAGGTCGTGTTCATCGGCCGCTACGGCGTCGAGGCGCTGGGCCGCCTCAGCCGCGCAGGAGCGCGAGTCATCGGCTGCACGCCGTTGATCGCCGCCATGCTCGAGCAGGGCGGTATCGCGGTACGACGCCCTCGAGGGGAAAAGTCTTCATGAAGTCCATGGTCCGAGACGATCGATTGGGAGGAAAGACGATGACGCGGAATGGGTTGACGATTTGTCTTGGCGTTGCGCTGTGGATGGTCGTGATGCCTGCGGCGAATGCGGCGCACACCTGCGGTCCCGACTCGGTGCCGGCGGGGACGGTCTGCCTGGATCGGTACGAAGAGAGTGTGTGGCGGGTACCCGATCCGACCACGGCGAACGCGACTCTTGTGACGAAGATCCGGCTGGGGACGGCGACTCTGGCCGACCTGACGGTGGCCGGATCGACGCAGCTGGGTGGGTTGGTCGACGACTACGCGCCGTGCACGGGCAACGGCCAGAGCTGCGCCGACGACATCTACGCCGTGAGCCTGCCCGCGGTGATTCCCGCGGCGAACATCACGTGGTTCCAGGCGCAAGAAGCGTGCGCCAATTCCGGCAAGCGACTGCCGACGAGCGCCGAGTGGCAGATGGGCGCGACGGGAACGCCCGACGCCGGTTCGGACAACGGAACGACGGACTGCAACAGCAACGCGGTGTCGGTGACCCTCACCGGCGCGCGCAACGGTTGCGAATCAGCGCGGGGGACCTTCGACATGGTCGGGAACCTGGACGAGTGGGTGGCGGACTGGGTGCCGCTCTCGACGGGGTGCTCCACCTGGGGAGGTCTCAGTGACGACCTCATGTGCCTCTTCGGGGCGAGTACTTCGGACACCGCTCCAGGTGCGCTCCTGCGCGGGGGCGATTATCGCAGCCGCGGGTCGGCCGGTCCGCTCGCGGTGGTCGGCTCCGGCGGGCCGTTCAACGCGCGGGCTTTCATTGGCTTCCGTTGTGCCCGCTAGAAACGCGGCAAGACAAATGACCGATCGGGAGGAAGCGACGATGGCGCGAACGATCATCAGCGGTTTTGTTGTCCTCGTGTTGTCGGCGGGTGTTGCCGCCACGGCGGCCCCTGCGGGCCCATGCGCACCGGATGCGGTGCCGGCGGGAACGGTGTGCCTGGACCGGTATGAGGCGACCGTGTGGCACGTACCGCAGCCAACCACGACCAACGCGCTCCTGGTGCGGAAGATCCAGCTGGGTATCGCCACGTCCCTCGACCTCGAGTCGCGCGGGGCCACGCGGCTGGGCGTGGGAGGGGACGATTACGCACCGTGCGCGGACGACGGCCAGAGCTGCGCCGACGACATATACGCCGTGAGTTTGCCGTCTCAGATCCCGTCGGCGCAGATCACGTGGTTCCAGGCGCAAGCGGCGTGCGCCAATGCCGGCAAGCGGCTGCCGACGGGCGCGGAGTGGCAGGTGGGGGCCAATGGAACGCCGGACCCCGGGCCCGACGACCGGGCGACGGACTGCAACAGCGCAGGCAACCTCGTGTCGAGCACCGGTTCGCGCGGCGGCTGCATTTCGGCACGTGGAGCGTTCGACATGGCGGGCAACCTCGAAG
>Ga0180085_1000025_pt1 | contig 39465 bp, 33 predicted proteins | sample EasRiv730_16_10D_FD_123013 | JGI IMG/M metagenome (GOLD analysis project Ga0180085, IMG submission 123013) | Soil microbial communities from meander-bound floodplain in the East River, Colorado, USA - East River metaG ERMLT730_16_10D | ecosystem: Environmental > Terrestrial > Soil > Floodplain ... | reverse complement strand
TCGGCAGCCGCCGGCTACCGAGTGGTGCTGTCCACGACGCACAGATGATGGCTCAACTCTCACCGATCGGCATGATCTTTGTGCCGAGCATCGGCGGTATCGGCCACTCGCCGCGGGAATTGACCCATTGGGATCATTGTGCACAAGGGGCTGACGTCCTGCTCGGCACCGTGCTTGAGATGGATCGAGCGTAGGATCTGAGCGCAGCATGTGGGGAGTGGTTCTAACCTGCACGCGAGCCGTCGGCGCTCCGAGGACGTTTGGCCGTTGCGGTTGACCGCGGTTATCAGGCTCCGACGTCAGGTCCTGTCTCGACAGTTTCCCATCGGCCTGGTTCGCCCCTTTCGTCTTCAGGAAGGGCGAATTGTCAGCAATAGAATCGGCTGAATGAAATGGCTGAACGTTGGCCAGCACCATCCATTCCATCATGACTGGGACACCTAATCTCAACGAGTACACGACTGCCGAGCACGCGCTGAAGTATCTGGCGCGTGCAGATCGGATTCCGCATCGCACGGAAGGCGAGAGCGTCTTGCTGGAATTGATCCCGCGGAACGTTCAGCGAATTCTTGCTCTTGGAAAGGGGGACGACCGCCTGCTGGCGCTGCTGCGCATTGACAGGCGTGACACAAACGGCGTGGCTCTCGACTTTTCTCCCATCATGCTGAACGCCGCGCGTGAAAGATTTCGCGGTGATAACAAGGTGCAAGTGATCGAGCACAACCTTGACGAGCCACTGCCCAATCTCGGCCGCTTCGACGTGGTCGTATCGAGCTTCGCCATCCATCACTGCGCAGACGAGCGCAAGCGGGCGCTGTATTCCGAGATCTGCGGCGCGTTGGCCCCTGGGGGCATCTTCTGCAACCTGGAGCACGTGGCATCCGCCACTGCGAAACTGCATCGGAGGTTTCTGCGTGCGCTCGGGATTACGGAGGCCGATGAGGACCCGTCGAACAAGCTGCTGAGCCTGGAGACTCAGCTCAAATGGCTGCGCGAGATCGGGTTCGAGGACGTGGACTGTCATTGGAAATGGCTGGAGCTTGCTCTCTTCGGTGGAATGAAGAAGAGATGGCAGGAACAGGCCTGATCGTTGGACGACGTCAGGGCCTTCCCACTGCAGCTGAGAGGAGCCACCACATGCGATGTGTGCTTGCGGTAATCCTGACGAGCCTGCTTGTGCCGGGAGCTGGTCAGGCGCCGCCACGCATACAGGCCGAGACGGTTGCCCAAACCCTGCGGGCGGACTTTCTAAAAGTCATCGATCGCCCACGAGTGCCGCCAGCACCTTCACCCGCCACGCTCAGCGTCGAGAATGGCTACCGGCAAGAGCTCTTGTCCTTTGCCTCGGAAAGCGACGAGCGCGTGCCTCTCCTCACCCTCAGGAAGGGAGAACGGCGAGACCGCCAGCCAGTCGTCATCGTCCTGCATGGAACAGGCGGCTCAAAAGAGGGGACGCGCGGCCGGCTTGAAGCGTTTGCCGATCGCGGGTTCCTGGCTGTGTCGATGGATGCGCGGCACCACGGTGAACGCCGGATCCCCATTCCTGGCCTGCGGGTCCCCTACTTCAGCGCAATGCTGAGGGCCTACAGGACCGGTGAAGGGCACCCCTATCTCTACGACACTGTCTGGGACGCCATGCGGCTGATTGACTACCTGGCAGCGCGGCCCGACGTCGATGGATCAAGAATCGGAGTCATCGGGCTTTCCAAGGGAGGCACCGAAGCCTACCTCACCGCGGCGGCCGACGAACGCATCGCGGCAGTTGTGCCGCTGATAGGCGTGCAGAGTTTCGGCTGGTCACTTCGTCGCCCGGCCGCTTGGGAGGCTCGGACGTGGACCTTGCGCGAGGCCGTGGAAGCAGCGGCGGCGGATTCAGGCGAAGCGGTGAACGCGGCATTCGTGCGGAAGTTCTACGACCGCATAGCGCCCGGCCTCGTCGACCGGTTTGATGGCCCGGCCATGCTGCCGTTGATCGCTCCGCGCCCACTCCTGGTCGTCAACGGCGACTCGGATCCCAGATCGCCCCTCGGAGGTGTCAGGGAGGCGGCAGCCTCGGCGAAACGCGCCTATGAGGCGGCGCGTGCGACGGAGAGATTCGTCTTACTGCTTGAGGTTGACGCTGCGCACGAGGTTGCTGCGGAGGCAGACAAGGCTACCATGGAGTGGCTCGTTCGATGGCTGTCACCCACCACGCACTGAAGACAGGGAGCTCAGCCGTTAAATAATAAATACTGCGCCGCCCGCCGCTCAAAAGTGTTCGATCGATGCCTAGTTCTTGCCTTAAACTGAGGGTGTAGGACTCAGCGAGAGGGAGGTACCTTCAATGACAAAACTGCTGGAAGAAGCCCTTAGTGCACTTGCCAGACTCTCAGAGCAAGACCAAGACGCGATGGCGGCTCTGATCATGGAGGAGTTAGTCTCTGAAGAGCGTTGGTCTGAGGCATTTGCCAAGTCCCAGGATCAGCTCTCCCAGCTTGCGGATGACGCCATCGAAGAATTCAGGAAAGGCCGGACCAAACCTTGGAACCTGTAGCCAAGCATGCAATCCCACACAACGCAACGGTTCCGAAAGGCATTCGAGCAGCTCCCACCAGCGGTGCAAGAAACGGCGCGCAAGGCATATTCACTTTGGCAACAGGATCCGCAACATCGTAGTCTACAATTCAAGCAGATCCACTCCACGAAGCCGATTTATTCTGTGCGGGTCAGCCGCGGCTGGCGGGCCGTCGGAGTTCGGCAGTCAGGACACTATGATTTGGTATTGGATCGGCTCCCATGCGGAGTATGACAAGCTCCTGACGCAACTCTGAAGGCTAACCACACTCGCCTCAAGCTGCCCCGACCCCCGGTGCGCCCTCTACAGCGGCAGCCGAAAGACCGACTACAAATCGATGTGGTGTTACCTCACCCCTCTCACGAAAGCCCGCACATCACCACGACTAACCTCTGATCAGAGCCTCACCGCCACTGCCGAAGCGCGCTGTCGCCATGCTACCTGGGGTGCACCTGGCACTGTCTGTCGAGGAACCGTCGGCAGGCCACCGCCTGACCGTGACCGTCTCCGCGATTCAAGAAGCATCTTCCTCAAATGGCTCGCAGACTCGCCCGAGCCGTTCCCGGCCGTATCTCAAGGCGAGCCGCCGGAGGCGCAGAAAAACCAACGCGGTCATGAAAGCGTCGCCGCTGGCCGTGTGGCGATCGTGAGGGATCACGCCAAACGCCTCGCACAGCGCGTCCAGTGTGAACTTACGGAACTGCGGGCGGCCCGAAAAGGCGCCGTCTCTTGCCAGATGCAGCGCCAGATCCATCGTGTCGAGAGCCCGGTTGAACAGCCGAAAGCCCCAGTGGCGCTCGTAGGCTTCGCTGAACGTCGCGATGTCGTGACCGATATGGTGTCCTACAATCACGCCGTCCTTGAGATAGTCCAGGAAGAGTTCCAGGGCTTGCGGTTCCTCGATTCCCTTTTGGCTTTCGTCGCGCGTTACGCCGTGCACCGTCACCGAGCTGGTGTTCCGGGTCACTTTCAGCAGTGCTTCAAACGAATCGTCGAGCAACATTTCCCCGTTCTGCACCGCCACGGCGCCTATGGTGATGATGCGGTCGGTGCGCGGATTGAGTCCCGTGGTTTCCGTATCGAGCACGACGAAGCGCACCTGATCGATGGCGGTATCGTCGCTCCACGTCGCGTCGAAGCACTTTCGATACCGGCTGATGAACGGAAGCTCCGTCACAGAGTCTTGAGCCATTTCGGATCAGCGGTGAATTCGAGCAGCCGCAGGATCGAGCGGAATCCACTCTTCAATATTTGCCGGTCGTAGCGGCTCAGCAGCGCCGGTGGCAATTCAGCGCCACTAGTACTTTGACTGATTCCGATGCGTCCCTGCTGCCAAAGCACGATGCGCATCGTTTCGGCCGCTTCCCGGAAGATCGACTCGTCCTCAGGCAGCAGCGCGCGAGCCATCGCAAAGCGCTGGAGCGTCGAGCTCCCCATGACTTTTCTCGCTGCCATCCCAAACACTCGTCCGACGTCAGCCAGTGGCATGACGGCACTGTGCTCCAAGCGAAGAACGGCGCTCTCTGCCCCGGATTCATCGACCACAGCGTCGTGGAAAAAAGTCAGTGGAGGAAGGCGTGCCATGCAATCGTTGGCCAATATGTGCAGGAAGTCATGGTCCACAGCGCCCATGACTGTGGCCTCAATCTCATGCCAGAGTACCTGGCGTCCCTGGATCGGACGAAGGTCAAACAGCGGACGGGCCGGATACATTTCCTTGAGTACCGGATCCCGGACCCAATCGGTGTACCGCTGCTTCCATTCGCCAAGGCTGGCAGCATAGAACGCTGGCTCGAAAGGTGAATCGACAGCTGGGAAATAGCCACACTTCGCGAGCGAATCCAAGACCCGCCGATACACATCGAGTGAACGCGTGCGCTCGTGATCGTCATCCAAAATCAGGAGCACCTGCGGTAGAACTCGGGTGAGGGATTCGCCGCGTCCCTGCGATCCGGAGAAACACCAGCAGGCAGGCAATTCAACGGCGTCCAGGAGCGCGATGATCCGTCCCACGATGCTGACATCGGTTTGCATCGTGAAGCGGGCCAGCCAGTCGACCGCGGCTGCCGACGTGAGGTGTTGAAGGGTAAATGCGCGAGCCCGCCGATTGAGATCGCGCAAAGCCTCCATGTTCGTTGCACGTCGAACCTCTCGCAGAATCGCTACGGGTTGATCTCCGAACGCCGGTTCCAGATCCCGGGGCGTCACGATCGCATGTAGACAGCCGTCCGCTGTGCCATCTGAGGTAATCGCAAGCGCGCCCGCATCCGCCGCGCCCATTGCAAGCACGCCTTCGGTTACGGAAGCACTCGCGGCGATTGCGACTGGAGCACGCAACAGACTTGCGATAGGTTTCTGGGAATCACGACCGTCTCCTTCAATCCATTCGAGAAAGGAGCTTGTAGTCAGCACCGCGCGAGCCCGGAGTTCGGCGTCCACCACCGCAATCGCGTCGGCGCCCATGGTGCGCATGGTCCGTGCCACCTCGCGGATGCTGTCCTGGGCGTTGCAAGTCAGGAGCTTCTTCCGTCCCGCCAGCTCGTGCAGAAAGATGTTCTGGGGTTCACGGCGTTCCCCGGTGAACTGATAATCAGCGGTACCGTTGCCGTAAGAGGCCGCATAACGCCGCGCATACTCATGCTTCAGGACAAGAGCCTTGAACTCGACTGCCGGAAACGCGTAGATCACCACGTCGCTGGCGGATTTTGCCGAGTAAGGGTAGGAACCGGCAGCCTTGAACTGTTCAATGCCAAGCAGGTCTCCGGCCCCGCGAACGTCGCGCAGCACCGCGATCTTACCTGCCTCGTCCCACAGAGAGACAGTGCCTTGCTGAATCACGAAGACATGCATCTGATAGGGCTCGCCCTGCCACACGATGTATTCGTTCTCCTCGAAAAACCGCACCCGTCCTCGCCGGGCGAGATCGAGCAAGTCGCCTTCCTCGATGGCATGGAACGGCGGATGTTTCTTCAAAAAATCTGCCACGCGATGGCTGATAGCGGCAGTCTCCATAGGGCTCCTCGGTAAAAAGCGATGATCCTAACTGTGTCTCGGGAGAAAGGGAAACAAATTGAGCTGCATAGTGCCAGTTTTTGGAATATCCAGGCACCCGTTTGCTGGTGGTCTAGGAGTTAAATGAATTCGGGGAGGGGCACACGGCTGGATGTTTTGTGGAGGTTCCTCTTCGAGAATTTGAGGTTCTTGGAATTCTGTGACGCGGATGGATAAAGTTCTGGCGTCGGTCAACGACGAGCGGATGTGTTCCCCGATGGTGTCCCAGATGATGCCTTGGCCACTTTCGGTTGGGCAGTGATTTCCTTCATTCGGGTCAGAAAACTTTCAGCCTTCTCAAAGCCTTCCAAGCGCAGGTCTTTCCGCTCCTGGCCGGAAGCATCCAGAAAGATGATCGTCGGAACCCCGAGAATCCCGAATCGTTCCCTTGCGCGGGCTTCTTCAGAACCGGGTTCATTGCGCGTGAGATTCAGTTTGAGAGTCACAAACTCTGAAGCTTGTCGCCGGACCTCCACATGAGTGAAAGTAAACCGGTCGAGTTCTTTGCACGGAATACACCAGTCTGCGAAAGCATCAATGATGACCGGCTTACCCTCACGTTGGGCAGAGGCCAGTGCGGCCGCGCTATAGGGCTGCCAGACGATCCCGGCTTCCACTTTTTCTGGCAGGATCATCACCACAGCAGCCACCAACGACCCAAGTCCGAGGGCCCGCAGCCCCCAGGCAAAGCCTTTCGCCTTGACGCGCCCCGCTTCCACCCCGATCAAGTAGGCAGCCGACGCCAGAAAGAATGCGACGAAAGCGAACTTTGTTGCCTGACCGAGCAGCGGAGCCACGAAGTAGAGGGCCATGCCAATCAGCACCAAACCGAAAACTCTTCGTACGGTGACCATCCATTCTCCCGAACGAGGCAATCGTTTCAAGGCACCGGAAAACGTGCCCAGAAAGAGATAAGGCAGGCCCAATCCCAGGGAGAGCACAAAGAACATGAAGAACCCGTAGACAGGGTCTCCTTTGGCCCCGACATGAACGAGCAGCCCCAAAACAAAAGGCCCAATGCAAGGAGCTGCGACAATCCCCATCATCAATCCCATCAGAAACGCCCTGAGGGTTCCTCCAGCAGACTGGGTACTCTTGTCAGCGAACCGGTTCAAGAAAGCCGGCAAGCGGAATTCATAAACTCCGAACATGGAGAGAGCCAGCCCGAGCATTAACAGGGCCAGCCCGATTAAGACCCACGGGTTCTGCAGCAGTCCGCCAAAAAGCCCCTGACTCATCGAAGCTACGACGCCCAGCAGCGAGTAGGTTATCGCCATGCCAAGCACGTAGGTGGCGGACATCAGGAAGGTGCCTCCGGTCTTGCCCTGGCTTTGGTTCGTGAAGAATCCGATGGTGATCGGGATGATGGGATAAACGCAAGGCGTGGTATTCAGCGCTAGGCCCGAGATGAAAACGAACAGAAGAGTGAACAGCATTCCCCGGCTCTCAATCAGGCTGCTGATCGGGTTCTTCGATTGGGTGGAGCCTCCAAATTGAACCAAGCCAGGAGTGGATGAACGGACTTCCGGTGGCGCGCCGGAGAGTTGGCGGGCGGCCTCTTTGAAGAGTTCTGCCTGAGTTTCAGGAACAGTCTCGCCCGGCCTGGCAAATCGAATGGGAATCTCCGTCTGCAACTTGGCTGGGGCCAAACAAACTTTCTCGCTGCAGGATTGCACCGTGAGTCGTGCCACAATTGCGCTGGGCGAGCCCGCGTCCTTCCAACTTTCCTCTGCCTCCGCGTCCGCAGTAACAATCACTCTGCCTTCGTGCACTGCGAGCTGGGCCTGGGGCGCAAACTCGAACGTGCGGGTCATCGGAGGCGGGTAGACGGGTTCTGAGATGCGGATGCCAGCGGGGGGCTGGAAGACAACGTTCGTTGGAATCAGATAGTCCAGCGTCGGGACATGCGCGTTGATGTGATAGCCGTCGGCCACCTCAAGAACCACAGCCACCTTGAACTTGCTTTGAGGCGTTACCCGATCCACCGAGGCGAACCCCTGAGCCTTGACCACTTTTTCACTACCCTGGCCGAATGCCAGCACTGGAATCAGAAACATTGCTGCCAGGGCGAAGCCGAGCTGAGCTACGAGTTCGTGGACCACAATCACCCGGGACGGACAAGCCGAGTTGGGTATCAGGGGGATGGCACTGAGTGAACTGCGCATGAGACTGTCAACCTCGTCAATCGAATCGATCTTCTTTGAGCGATTTCACGATGATCCGCTTGACCTCCAATGGATCAATCGGCCCCTGCATCTGGTAAAGAACCTCACCCTTCGGTCCAAGCAGCATGGTGTAGGGGAGGGCGCCATTCCATTCCGGATCAAAGGCTGCCATCAACTTGTATTTGTCGGTATCTGCAAACAACAGATTCTGGTTCGATGCCTGGTTTTTCTGAAGAAAAGCCAGCACATCTTTCTTCTCGTCGGGAAAGTTGGCAGATACGGTGAACAGTTCAAATGCCCGATGACGAAAGCTGCGATTGATCTTCACGAGATCTGGAAACTCGGTGATGCACGGTCCGCACCAGGTGGCCCAGAAATTCACCAGCCGAAGCTTGCCTGAGCCATTCTGGCGCAGTTTGCTTAGGGCCTGACCGTCTGCTAGCGCCACCGTCACCAGCTCAGTAGCCAGCGCGGCCATATAGCGCTGTACCGTTTCCTCCTTGCCCGGCCATTTGATGGAGCATCCGAATGTGTTGGTTTTCCCAGTCTTTATCTCGCGACCAGCCAGCAAGGCCTCCAGCGCGTTGCGAGCATCGTGAACCTTGACGAGTCCTTCCCGTTCGCTGTCGTCTATCCGCCCAAGGTAACGAAGCTTGCGTTCCGCATCGAAGATAAACACGTGGGGCGTTGCGGTCGGTCCATAGACCTTGGAAACTTTGGATTGCTCGCCGTCATACAGGTAGGGGAAATTGAATTCTTTATGACTGGCTCGGATCTTCATTTCTTCGAACGAATCACTCAAGTCGGTGTATCCGAGCTCGTCCAACCGCACGGATTTGGGGTCGTTGGGAGAAATTGCAACCAGGGCCACGCCCTTCCCCTGATAATCGACGACCAGCTTCTTGAGTCTTTCCTCGTAAGCCTGTGCGGTGGGGCAATGGTTGCAAATAAATGCGACCACCAGCACCTTGGCCTTGGCAAAGTCTTGCAGACTGTAGTTGCGGCCATCGACGCCAGCGAGATTGAAATCTGGAGCCGACGCACCGAGCGGCAATGTCTGAATCTTTTCTGCCGTCTCTGCCAAGAGGGAGCCAGACAAGAAAGAACAGGAAATCGCTAGACTCAATAACAGTCGATTCATGCCTTTCACCTCAATGGGAACGTCGTGGGGCCAACCTCACCGCGGAGGCGCTGAGACGCGGAGGGCATCCTCGGAGAACAGTCAGTGATCAGCAATTCGCCAAACGATTGGATTCCCGCTTTCGACCGTCGTGCAAGCACCTTTTCATTCTCCCTGTTGATGATGACGAATCCGAGGACGGACGTGCAGCAGCGTGTCCCTGCCGTTGCCTTCTCGCGATCCAGGTTGCAGCCGCCAGAGAGAGCACCGCACCGATTCGAAACCTAGAGAGTCGCAATGCGCCGCAGATTTTCGTTGAGCTTGGTTAGTTTCTCTTGAAATTCTGCGACGCGGGACTGGTTTAGCTGAACCACCTTTGCTGGGGCGTTCTTGACGAACTCCGGACTGTTGAGCTTTTCCTGAATCGGGCCCAGGTCTTTTTCGATCTTGGCAATCTCTCGCTCAAGGCGCACCCGTTCGGCATCGACATCGATCAGTCCTGCCAACGGCAGCTCGATCTCTACTCCAGCGACCACCGACCGTGAAGAGTTATTGCTCTCTCCAATGGCAGGAAGAATACTCACCTGCTCGCAGCGCGCCAGGTTTTGAACGTAAGGGACTGCGTCTGCTAAGACACTCTGCAACGCAGAATCGCTTGTAGCCAGATTTGCCTGAATGCGGCGGGCTGGTTCAACATTCATCTGACGGCGAATGTCGCGGATCTTGCCAATCACCTCAATGATCGATTCCACGTGCTTCTCTGCAGCCGCATCGGCTAGTTCGGGATGACTTTGGGGGAACTCCTCAACGGCCAGCGAGCGCCCTGGATTGGGGAGTCGCTGCCAGAGTTCCTCCGTAATAAACGGCATGAACGGATGCAGGAGGCGAAGCGCTTGATCGAAGACGAAGATCAAGACGTCGCAGGAGAGATCATTTCCACTTCGTTCCTTGTCTACAACCTTTGGTTTCACGAACTCAATGTACCAGTCGCACAGCTCGTGCCAGAAGAAGTGATAGAGCTGATGGGATGCTTCATGAAAGCGGAATTCTTCGAGGGCCCCGTTGATCTCCCCAACCGTGGTGTTGAGGCGCGACAGAATCCAGCGGTCAATCAACGATAGCTCGTTCTTTCTTACCGCCAACCTCTGAGGAGTTGACGCGATGTCGAAGCCGGGAGTTAGGCGGCTTTGCAGGCTCTCCAGGTTAAGCAATACGAATCGGCTGGCGTTCCAGATCTTGTTGGCGAAGGCGCGGTAGCTCAGCATCTTTTCCGGAGACAGACTGATGTCGGTTCCCGGTGCCGCCATGATGGCCAGCGTGAAGCGCACTGCGTCGGTTCCATACTGTTCCATCACTTCCAGCGGATCGATGACATTGCCCTTGGACTTGCTCATCTTCTGGCCTTCGGCGTCGCGAATGAGGCCGTGCATATAGACGGTCCGGAAAGGCACATCGCCCATGAACTTCAAGCCCGATACGATCATGCGGGCTACCCAGAAAAAGATGATGTCGAACCCCGTGATCAGAACCGAAGTGGGGTAGAACTTCTTGAGGTCCTCGGTCTCATCTGGCCAACCGAGCGTTGAGAAGGGCCAGAGGCCCGAACTAAACCAGGTGTCGAGTACATCGGTTTCCTGCTGCAACTCGGTGAAGCCACATTTGCCGCACCGAGTGGGTGTTTCTCGAGCCACGTTAATCTCGCCACAGCGCTGGCAATACCACGCCGGAATGCGGTGGCCCCACCAAAGCTGGCGCGAGATACACCAGTCGCGGATGTTACGCATCCACTCGAAGTAGGTCTTCGCCCAGTTTTCCGGCACGAATCGGATGCGCCCGTCTTCCACGGCCTGAATCGCCGGTTCCGCCAGCGGCTGCATCTTCACAAACCATTGGGTGGACAGCGCGGGCTCCACAACCGTTTTGCACCGGTCGCAATGCCCGACGTTATGAGGATGATTGGACACCTTTTCCAGAAGGCCCAACGCCTCGAGGTGCTTCACTACCTCACGCCGGCACTCGAAGCGGTCTTTTCCCTGAAATGGTCCTGCAGCTTCGGTCATGCGACCGTCTTCGTCGATCACGGAGATCATTTCCAGGTTGTGACGCACGCCCATCTCGAAATCGTTGGGGTCGTGGGCCGGAGTCACTTTGACGAGACCCGTTCCGAAAGCGGGATCTACAAATTCATCCGCGATCACTGGGATTTCCCGATTCAACAGCGGCAGGACAAGAGTCTTGCCCACTAGATGCTGATAGCGTTTGTCGTTCGGGTTGACGGCGACCGCCGTGTCTCCCAGCATCGTCTCGGGGCGTGTCGTGGCGACGGTAATGAACTCCGATGAGTTCTTGATCGGATAACGAATGTAGGCGAGTTTCCCTTGGACCAATTCGGATTTTACTTCCAAATCCGAAAGCGCTGTGCGACAGCGAACGCACCAGTTGATGAGCCGCTTGCCCCGGTAGATCAGGCCCTCTTCATACAGCCGTACAAACACCTCGCGCACGGCACGCGAAAGGCCTTCATCGAGGGTGAAGCGCTCCCGCGTCCAATCGCACGAGCCGCCCAACCGGCGCAACTGGCGCAGGATGGTGTTGCCGCTCTGCTCCTTCCATTCCCAGACGCGCTTCTCGAACGCTTCGCGACCCAGATCGTGCCGCGTCTTGCCTTCCGCCGCCAGCTGCCGTTCCACGACGTTTTGCGTCGCAATTCCCGCATGGTCTGTTCCGGGCAGCCAGAGGGTGTTGAAGCCCGACATTCGCTTCCAACGCACGACAATGTCGTGCAGCGTGTAAACCAACATATGGCCCATGTGCAGCGAGCCAGTGACATTAGGCGGCGGAATGACAATGACGAAAGAAGGACGGGAAGACTTGGCGTCGGCCACAAAGAGCTGTTCCCGCTCCCAGAAAGCCCACCAATGATCTTCTACCAGCTTGGGATCGTAGCTCTTGGGAATTTCACCCACATTGTCGGAAGGCGTGTTCATGGGCTCCTAATCGGATGTTGTGGATTTCGAAGCTGGGAACGCAAACTGATTTCAACGGCGGGTGATGCCAAGAGGTGCGCTGGGTCCAGACTTCAAAGCAGCGACTATTCTAGCTTGAGAGAGAGAAATGTGAAGGGAAATTGACGGGTGGAACAAACTGGAGGCATGAGAAGGACAATAGAAGAATGACTAATGACGAAGCTCGAATGACGAAAGAATGACGAAACCCGAATGCTTGTCCTTTGGACATTCGGGCTTCTCTAGTCATTCGAGCTTAGTCATTAGTCATTCCAACAGCGCGTGGCCGGCAAAACAGGCTTGGATGGGCCTGCTGGAATCTAAGGCCAAAAATGTTTGAGTGGATTAACGAGGCTGGGATTCTTTGAGTTGAGCTTCGACGTGTTCCTTGATCATCAATTCAGCCAGGTCAGGGACCACTTCCCAAGCGATCCGCTCGATGACTTCACGGCTCAGCTTCTCGACAACACGGTTGGCAATACGTTCGATGAGTTCTTCGGAAACCACGGTGTGAACAGGGGTTGGTTCTGAAGCGGGTTGCGCCACGGGGACTTCGATTTCTGTGGCGCTAACAATCTGGCTGACCGGCGGTTCAAACTGGGGTTCTTCCATGGTGCTTTCGGAAATTGGTGCTGGCGCAACTTCGGCTTCCTGCGCGAGGGGCTCGGCAGTGGCGATTTCGGGCTCCATCTCTTGCACAGGGATGATCGCAGGCTCTGCAGGAACAGCTGGAACGATCGCTTCAACGGTTGGCCTCGGTTCCCAGATATCGACTACCATGCTTCGTGCGTCCAACGCAATCTCACGATCTCCGCCTGTGCCAACTCCTCCGTCCACGGCGAGCAAACCCAACGGATCAGAGTCTTCAATCATCAGAGACGAGGGCAAGGTGGACTCGTATTCGGGCGGTCGGATTGCAGCCGGAGGATTGACCACAGGTTCGGTAACCGAGATAGCTTCTTCAACCGGTTCGCTTGCAGTCGGCGCGAGCAGCTCGGCATCTTGCAGATCGACTCCCAAGGCAATTGGCGCGGCAACTTCTACAGGTGGTTCCACCTCAGCGGCAGGCAGTTCCACAGGTACTTCGATGTCGACGGCCCGAGAGGTGGCGGGCATTTCGGGCAGTGGCGAGAAGCTGCTAGCGACCGGCGCGTCGTCGGCAGAATCGGCAACCTCTGAAACGGGAACTTCAACGGCAGGCTCAGAGGCGTCCCTTTGCTCGCTCGCAGCACTAATCAAAGAGTTCACGGCCGAGATCAGCACCTTGATCTCGAACGGCTTGGTCAGGTGGCCATCGGCCTTGACGCGCGCGGCTTCATTGGAGTCAAAAGGCTCAAAGGCACCAACCAGCAAGATCACCGGTGTTGCGCTCAGAGACGGGTCATTCTTGATGTAGTCGCAAACTTCGTAGCCGTTCTTTCCTGGCATGAAGATGTCGGCCAAGACGAGCGCTGGGCGGATCTCATGGATCTTCTTCACAGCAGCTTCACCATTGCCGACGGTGACAACCTCGATGCCTTCTCCAGAGAAGGTCAAATTCACAATCTTCTGGATCGTGATGCTATCGTCCGCAAGCAGGATCGTGGGCATTCCAATCTCCTACATCAACGCTCAAAAAAAGAGGACACTCAATGAATCGTTTTCCCGTTGGCAAACTTTAGTCAAAATGGCGCCAAATGCCAATTAATTTGACACAAGTATCTGTCGCGAAGTGAGAGAAGTAAGGAGAGTTAGGACAGCCTTAAGGTGAGGAGGGAGTTGTTGCCCTCCCCCTGTTGGTATCCATGCGGCCATCACAGTAGCTAAAGATCAGTTCTTCTTCTCAGAACCGTTCGGCTTGCTTTTGTCAGGTGTGGTTGTAGAGGTAGCGCTCCGGTTGATGATTTCGACGCCCACACCGGTGTCGACGTCTCTGGGTGCGTCGGTTGTCGGCGGGTTGTCGGAGGATGCAGGCTGCTTCGCCGCATCCAGGTTGATGCGTTCGGGACCCAACTCAAGGTTGGGCCTGCTGGAACGACGCGCGGAAGAAACGTTAGGCTTCTTGCTGAACAGGTTCATGACCCGGCCCATGAAGGAGCTGTTGGGTATGTTCTCCTGGTCAGCTTGAGCCCGTGCCAAAGCTTGAGGATTGACCTCCGGAATGGGCAAATTCAAGTCCTCAAGTTTCTTTCTTGCATTCTCCACCAGCGGGCTCAGTGGATGATCGCTCACGATCTTGCCGTAGTAGTAACCGGCGTTGGGGACCCGTTTTTGTTTCTCCAGTGCCTGACCCAGCACCTACAAGGCTTCGTCTTGACGGCTGAAATCCGGATAATCTCGAATGGCGTCGCTGGTGCGACGAATCGAAGCCTCATACCGCTTCAAGATCATGTAGTGGTTGGCCACCCGCAAGTTGCCTTCTGCCAGCACCTCCTGCGTGTCCCGTAGTTTTTGCCCCGCCTCGTCACGTAGTGGGCTGTCGGGAAATTCCTCGAGAAATGCCTTGAACTCCCTTTCGGCCGCCTTCGCTTGTGTTGCGTCGCGATCGGGTTTTTCCATCTGATTGTAGTGCGTCAAAGCGATGCGCATCTGAGCGTCGTCTGCATCTTCGCTGGTGGGGAAAAACGTCCGAAAGTCCTTGTACTCAGCTTCTGCCTGGATCAGGCCCGAAGTCCCGCCCTGCTTGAAAAACGAGTCGGCAATCACCAGCTTCGCCTTTTCCTTGTAATCGCTATCCGGATAGGTGTTGAGCAGCGCCTGCAAAGTCAAACGCGCCACGTCGTAACGACCCTTTTCCAGGTCCTTGAGACTCTTTTCATAAAGAATCTTATCGGGTTCGGCATCACCCGTGGGAGTCACCACCTCGGCTCTCTTGCTTCCACCAAAGAAGCATCCAGAAACAGTTAAAGGAAGCAGTATCAAGACGAACAACACTCGATTCATTAAATCCCTCCTAAATTCAGGCCAACGACTGCGGGTCGACTGCGCACCGCTCAGCCAGTGCCTTCAGCTTTCGCACGGCGTCAGCCGGATCAGGATCTCCAAAAATCTGTGACCCCACAACCAAAATATTGGCGCCACTCTTTACCAAATCGGGAACGTTCTCGAGACTGACGCCGCCATCGACCTCTATTCTAGCGGAAAGTCCCTTATGCTGAATCACCTTTCTCAGGCGCTGCACTTTCTCCAGAGTATAAGGCAAAAAACGCTGGCCGCCAAAACCGGGATTTACGGTCATGACCAGAACGTGGTCCACGATGCGCAAGACTTCATCCAGAGTACTCAGGGAAGTGGCCGGATTGAGAACCACGCCCGGTTTGGCCCCGCAAGATCGGACCAGCTGTAGTGTCCGATCCAGGTGTGGACAGGTCTCCACGTGTACTGAAATCCAATCCGCTCCGGCATCGACGAAAGGTTGAATATAAGCGTCTGGATCTTCGATCATCAGATGCACGTCCAGCGGAAGGGATGTCACCTTTCGTATCGAAGCAACCACCGGAGGCCCCATCGTAATATTGGGCACGAAATGTCCGTCCATCACATCCACATGGATGACTTCGGCCCCTGCGGACTCCACAAGGCGAATGCCGTTACCGAGATCGGCAAAATCTGCGGCGAGAATGGAGGGCGCGATCTGGACCATAGAGGCTACTGGTTAACCTCGAAATCCACGGAACTACCCTCGGTAACCTTGGAGCCGGGCGGCGGAGACTGCTTAAGCACAGCTCCTTTGGCAACACCGGAAACGGACTGGTAATTCACCGATCCTAATTTCAGACCCAAACTGGCAAACTCACCCACAACTTCATCGGAGTTCTGACCTGTAAGGTCCGGCATTAAATACTCCCGCTGCTTTCTCCCGGTCGATACAAGCAGGTTCATGGCAAGGGACTGAGCAAAACCAACTTCAGCCGGAGGGCACTGCGCAGCGATGCGATCTTTTTCTTCAACTTCCGACGCAATTGCCGCCACCACACCGAGCGTCAATCCGCGCTGCAGAACCACAATCTGTGCAGCCCTCAGGCTTTGGCCTTCGAGATTGGGCACCGAAATCCTCTTCGCGCCCAGACTCATCACCACTCGAACCTGGCTGTTCCGTTTGAGTTTGGAGTTGGCGACCGGGTTCTGCGCCAGAATCTGGTCCTTGGGAACGTGTGGGTCGTAGCGAGGGCTGTCAAGCTTCATCCGCAAAGAGTAGGCATTCAGCACGCGGGTCCCTTCCGGCAGCGACTTTCCGGCTACATTGGGGACGCTGACTTCATTGCCACGAATCGCAAAGCGCATGGCGGTCAAACAGCTCAAGAAGCCAGCCACTAGCAATACGGCAGCGAAAAAAAACCACTGTGCGAAATCAATGAGTTTCTGTTGCATGATGAACCGCGAGACAGAAGTTCTTACGCCCAGGAAAGAGGCTAGCATATGGCTGCAGCGCGCTCAAGGCTGCGATGCGGGGAAGAGGCCTTCCCTTGCTTCTCGACCGTTCTGGCGGAAATGGAAATGACGGGCAGCCCAAGCTTCAGCGATTGGGCTTGCTGGAAAAAGCAAAAGTAGAAATCACATTTGGGGATAAACAGGAACCGCTGGCGTCACCCGCGTGCTTCTAGGACACGCTGAGGTGGCTTCTTGATATCCCAGACCAAGCCGAAGCAGGAGAGCATCTTCAGTGTGTAGTACGAAACATCGATCTCCCACCAGAAAAACCCCATTTTTGTGGAAGTGGCGTAGTAGTGATGGTTGTTGTGCCAGCCCTCTCCTAGGGTGATAAGAGCCAAAAGCATGCTATTGCGGCTGGTATCCGTCGTCTTGTAGCGCACCCGTCCAAACATGTGGCACAGCGAGTTGATGACGAAGGTGCCGTGATACAAGAGTACCGTGCTGATGAAGAAGCCCCAAACGAGTCCCTGCCAACCCATCAAAAGGAAGCAGGCGACCGCCAATGCGACTCCTGGAACGACGTGAAAACGGTTCAACCACCGCAGCTCGGGATACTTGGCAAAATCCTTGATCGCGTTGAAATCCGTTGCCTCATACTTGCTGGACAGAATCCAACCGACATGCGACCACCAGAAACCTTCGCGTTCGGGTGAATGCACATCCATCTGTTGGTCGGAATGCTGGTGATGATGCCGATGATGAGATGCCCACCACAGAGGTCCCTTCTGCACTGCCGAACAACCGAGCCACGCCAGGACGAACTGAAAAACCCGGCTTGTCCTATAGGACCGGTGCGCGAAGTAGCGGTGATAGCCGGCGGTTATGCCGAACATGCGGATCACATACAGAGCGAAACACAGCCCAACAGCTTTCCAAGAGACTCCAGTGAGGAAAGCGGCCAGGCAAACCACATGAACTCCAATGAACGGCAGACTCCGGATCCACTCGATCTGACGCGCTTCGGCTACGGGCTGGGCTTCGTTTGTGACGGCGACAGTGCTCATGAAACTCCTCAACACGATTTAGCGATCAACTGACAAGGATGATATCGGAAAGCGCGTGAAGCCGATTGTAATATTAGTGTAACAAAGGACTTCCGGCTGATCTGTCGGGCAGGGAGCCGCCTTATTGGGTCATTCTCTCCGCGTAAGATATCGGCATCGGACGTCAGTTCTCTTTGAAGAGATCACAACTGACGTGGGGGCACGGGCGTCCGGCCCGCATCTGTGGGAGCCACCAGCGTATCCGCAGGGACAGCTCTACAAAAGGTGCGGACGGGACGTCCACGCTCCAACCCGGATTCACCACCAAGAAAGCGAGAGAAGTGAGTAGAGGCCGGGAAACCTCGTTGGATGCGGCTCTTGGCTGCAACAGAATGCGTTTATCGAGATCGACAACGAAGTGAGCGGATGGTGCCACGAAGGGTGCTGGGTCTCAAGTACGAGCGGGGAGAGCGCGAGACGGGGCTGACGGCGTTGGGCGGATTGCTACTGTGCTTGGGATTGGCGGCGGCAATGGGTCTGGGCAAATCCATGTGGGGGGTGAGAGCTGGCGGGCAAGGCTGGACCGATATTCAGGCGGGTTCATTGAAGGAGCGTAAATCAGAGATGGGCTATGTTGTGAGTTGGCCTGCTATCTTCCGTAGAAAGTACTCGGACAACCCCCACGCGGTGGGATGGGGATTGGCAAAGATTAGTGCTGACAAGAGCCAAGACGTAGGTGTCCAGCAGAAACTTGAAAACATTGACGCATTTCTCTCATTTCTGGAATGCAGTCGGTTACTTCCCGGTGGGCTTTAATTTGTGAGAGTACCTAGGCGAGCTACAGAGGATTCGAACCTCCGACGCACAAGTTATTAATTCCACAGATGCACGCACGAGATACTAGTTCTCGCCTGGAAGACGAAACGCTATTGGCGTTTGAGCGATACCCGCAACACTTGAATCCCCCCATCCCGGCTCAAGAATTCTTGGGTCACACGTTCCAGACGTCCGCCCCAAATAACCTCGGGCTGGAATTGATTTGCCCTCCACAATGGCTGTATCAGCCAAACCGTCTGATCAGATCGCGAAGCCTCGCGTAGCTCCTCGAAGTTGCTCAAGAGCAATCGTCGTTCCCAAAGATCACGTGTGCCTCTTTCACGGCTCAATTCATAAAACCTGAGGCTTGACCTAGGGTGATAGCTGGCGTACCGCCGCGGCTGGAAGTGTCGGGCCATGGGAGGACAAGCGCGGACAACAAAGAGGTCATTGGGCGATTCGTTGACAACGTTCCGCAGATAGTCCGCCGCGCCCTCGTAGTCCGCCCGTGGGTACCATAGTTGCATTTTCTGAGCGAATGGCCCGGTCCGGAACGCCACGCTCGGCTGACCGGCCGCGGCAATATGAGACGGACTGAAGTCCCCAGACAGCATGAAGGCCGCAGCAAACACTAGGAACCCTCGTCCAAGACCGGCCAGCTGCAGTGCGGCGACCGCAAGAGTGGCAAGCACAACCGGATAGAACAGAAAGTGGTACCTTGCGGACTCATGAGTATAGCGGACCAGACCAAAGACCAAAATGCCATAAACGAGGATTCCGACTGGCCCTCGGAAGAGTTCGATCCATGAGCAGCGAAGCCTTGACATCAAGACAGCGGCGATCGAGATAAAGGTCATCACACCTAGGACGGGAAGGTTTGCGGACCAGGGCTGAACCAGTGCCTCGGTCCAACTCGGCCAACTGAAGAAAGTTCTTCGTATCGCTCCCATCCAGCTGACGGCGCCGCTGCTCTCGATCCAACGCTTTCCTGCAGAAGCACCAAGGCACGCCCAAAACAAGAAAAGGCCGCCGCTAGCCGCCACCATAAGCTTCTGGCCAGCCGATGCCCAGAGTGCGCGACGAATGCCGTACCGCAGAACGAGCGTGGTGCCTATGAGCGCGGCAATCAAGCCTTGGTGCAACAGGGCTGACACGACCAGCAAAGCTAGCCCCACTTGCGATCCTGTCATCACTCCCCGCAGGGTGAGGATATTCCCGATCACAAGCGTCAACACCAGCACTCCAAGGATGGCCACAGGAATCGAAGGATGGTTGCCGGCACCCCAGAACACAAATTCTGGGGCGCGCAAAAAACCGACTTTCGGCAGCACGTAGCCGATGGGAAATGGATCCACTGCGCCCCATCGTCTGAAATCGAACGTTGCGAACAGGCCCACCAGGGCAGAGATCGCCGCGGTAACAATGGAATAACGAATGACGGATCCACGATCAGGAAAACGTTCGCGATTGTTCAAGTCGAGACAGGGCCAGAAAAGCAAAGGAGCAAGAATTGCTCCCTCAAAGTGGCACAGCGTGGCAATCACGACCCAACCGTGCGCGCAATAACGGCGCTTCCATTCTGGACCTATGATCGAACGATCGAAGCGATACAGGAACGCTAGGGTCGTGCATTGCAGCGCCGTGTACATGCGGGCGAATCTCGAGAATTCAATTTCCCAGGAAGATACCAGCAGGGCAGCACTTAACAGCACGGGCAATGGAGCAGGCAAGTGCGGTTGCAAGTAGCGATGAGCTAAAACTGGGACGAGCAACCCAAAGAGAAGCGCTGGCAATCGCAGGGCCGTGTTCGTTTCCCCGAAAATCGCGACTGAGACTGCGGTCAAGTACTGCGGCAGCAGGCCCTGGAGGTAGTACCCTCCGCCTTCAAATCGCGGTACTCCTTCCTTCCCGATCTTTTCCACAGCCTCCGCAAAGTAGTATTCATCTTCTGCTAATTGGCGCTCACCCAATCCAGCCAAACGCCCGTAGATGCCGCCGGCTAGGGCCACCACCAAGAGAAGCGACGCTCCCAACGATACCACTTCGCGACGAGTTGATATCTTCCTGATCAACGGCTAGTTCCTCTCGAGGAATTCAATCGCGAGGTAACGAGCAGGCTGGGGTCCTACGCTGCGAAGAAAATGAGTTCGTCCCGCGGGGTGAAAGATGATGCCTGGAGCTTCCACGCGTCCACTCGTTGTTTCCACAGTTCCATCGAGCACGATGACGGCAACGTCGTGCGCATCCTGGTGCGGATCCGAGCCTTCACCGGGGCGTGCTAAGCTCGCGTGGACATGCAATCCGCGTAATAGGCGGGTCGGTCCTTCGAAGATCAGAGTTCTGACCATGCCTTCCGTTGCCAAGGGTTCCGAGGCAAGCGCTTTGCCAAGATCGAAAGTCTGCGCGGGAATCGCGCCATCGGGGGTTCCTTCGTCTGCCGACGCGGACCAGCGGAGAACCAGATAAGCAGACGGGCCCGGTCCCACCGCTCGGATCGTGTGAGGCAGTCTGGACGCGTGGTAGACGAATCTACCGAAACCGATGCGTTCCTCCCGCGTTGCGGTCAAATCGGCAGCTGCTGCCCGGAGGATATCGACGCTGCTGACTAAAGGAACGATGATCTCTTCATCGTCGTGTACGTGGGGAGGATGAGGAGTTTGACCCTCAGCTAGGACCGTGTAGTGACAGTCCAGCAAACCCAGGTTGGGGGTGGCACCCCGGGAAATACTATACATGCGGACCTTCTCGGAACCGAGTTGCAATGGAAAGTTGAGATGTCGGCTCCATTCGTCCCGAGGTGCCAACATTTTGCGCGCTCGTTTCTGCCAACGGTGCGGGGCCATTTGAACCGCTATCTCACTCCAAGGTTGCGCTGAGAAGCCCATAGCCCTGCCGACCAACAGAGCACACCGGTACCTGACGCCAGGGATGCCAACCGCGACAGCTGCTCCAACAGTGAAGATAACCACTGCTTTGGCAATACGATGCATAGGTCTGAGAAGAAACCCTCTGCGACTGGACTCCTTAGAAACCGTGCGTCGGTGGCCAGACTGGGAAAAGGAGTGAGGCCAACAAGGAGCGAAATGGTGGGTAATGCTCCAAGGAAAGCAGGGTGCACCTCATTTGATCTCGACTCTTCCGATCTCTGCCTAAATTCCGTCCAGCTGGCACGCTTAAGGCTCAGTCCCTGGTTTGACTTGCAATCTTTAGTTCAGCTCTTTTCCCGGCAATTGGATTACCTTTGTAGGTGGCCATTTCTCGGCAGGCAAGTGAGTGAAAGGTATGAGAAGAGAAGGAGTGTTATCCAAGCCGTCGGGGAATCTAGCTAACCGTACGTAAGTTCTGTTCCAAAAAAAGGAAAACTTTTGCTCCAGCAAAGCACTTGTGGGTTGGCGACAATTCCGTAAGCATACGCCGGTTTGTAGATGCCACGCGTGGTTCCTTAGTCCGGCGCGTCAACCGACACCCAGGACGTTCTTGTATGCGGTGTGAATCTTGCGAGCAATGATGGGCCAAGCATAGTTCTGTGTCGCGTACTCTTCGCACGACTCCATACTTGGCAATATGCGCTTACGGAAGAGCACGTCGCGGATACCCTCGACCAGTGATTGGGCGGACACATCTTCCAACAGTAACGATTCCGACAGGGGACGGAGCACCTCAGGAATGGCACCCACGGGTGTCCCGAGAACTGGGGTTCCAGAGGCTAGAGATTCTATCAGTGTAAGCCCAAAACCTTCATAGTCTGTGGACGGAACGATCGAAAAATCTGCCGCCCTGTACAACACTGGGAGCACCTGATCAGTCACGGCCCCCATCAACCAGATATTTGGTGAGAGCTTGCCGGACCGAATTCGCTCATCCAATTCGTTTCGCAGAGTGCCCTTACCGGCAATTAGCAAAAGCACTTCAGGCAGCGTTTGTGCAATTTCCCGAATGGCTGCAATGAGGTTGTGAAGACCCATTCGTCGCTCTAACCTCCTGACCGTCAAGATGATGGGTCTGTCCAAGGGCAGCGCTAGTTGCAACCGAGCCTCGCGTCGCGAAACAGACTGTCTAAACTGGTCTACGCTTACCCCGCCAGGAATGACAGAAATCCTTGCCTCTTGAATACCGTAGGTGTCCACGAGCATTCGCTTCATGTACTGCGACAAAGTGATGAATTGATCTGACCGTGCATACACTCTCTGTTCGATATACTTCGAAAGCCAAACCGAAAAGGGATTCGCTCCTTCTACGATTCTTTCCAGATATCGAGGCCCGTGAACATGACATACCAAGGGCCTGCTTCCCAATTGACTTAACGATGGGAACAAGGAAGGGGTGCAATGGGATGCGACAATGTCTGGATCCTCCCGCAAGCAGCCCCTCAAGATGCGCCTCTGGTCTAGAAACTGTCGCGCAACACTCTTGTCTTGTGAGCCAAGAGACACTAACTTCAAGCCTTTGACATTGGGGGCATCTTTCAATTCGTAGATCGCGCCGACAACTTCGGCTCCCAAGGCAGGCAAACGAGTGACTAACTCCGCATAGTAGCGCTCCAAGCCAGTGAACTTATAAGAGAACCAACTGGCCCCGATTTGCAGCACTTTCATGTTGACGGTCGACTTTTTGTCGTCTGCCGAGTAGACCCGAGAGGGCCGCCTTGTTTCCCCTTGGCTTGTCCTCCCGGTTGACCTCTGACAGTTCGTTGGATCTTCTCCCACAGGAACCCTGCTGTATACGCCGCGTATGACAGTGCAAAGAGCACCTCTAACAGCAGTGCCCGTCTGCGATTGGACCGAGCAAAGGGATAGCTGAACAGATGAAAGTAGAAGTTCGAATCCGGATTGATTGGTTCCCAGCCCCGTCCAGCCCGGACTTTGTGGAAGTGGAGGGCACCGCGTCCGTAAATGAAGTGCTGCCTGCAGAAGCCAAGGAACGTCAGGTCGTGAGCGTGATTTACAATTGCTTCCGGGGCGTATGCCGTGTGATAGCCCTGTCTGAGCCACCGCTCACAGAACTCGCGGTCTTCCGAAGCGGCGAATGGGAAAGAGGTATCAAAGCCACTCAAGGTTCGGAACGCCGCTGCGGGTACAGCCATGTTATTTGTTGTAAAGAAGTTTGCACGGCCCACATCATTGTTGTAATAGGCATAAACCGCATCGGTCATGAGCTGGCTGGTCGCTGCGAACAGATTGTGAGGTAGGGCATTAATGGTGCGACCACCGACGATAGTATTCCGTGTGCCAGTGAGACGTGCCGCGAGGCTTTCCAGCCAGCCAGCGGCGGGTGCACAGTCATCATCAATGAACGCCAAGAACTCTCCCTTTGCCTGCCATGCACCAGTGTTGCGCGCACAGGCTGGCCCGGAATTGGGCTGTGCGAGTAGTGTCAGACTGAGCCGTTCACGGAATAACTTGACTACAGGCTCCGGTGGCGCTTCGCTCCCATCATCTACGACGATCACTTCAAAACGATCGCGTGGATAGTTCAAACGAGCGAGGGCCTCAAGACAGACAGCCAATTGCTTTGGGCGGGCGTAGGTCGGGATTATGACGGAAAAGAAATATGGCTCCGGTTGCATCACTCGTCCCATTCAGGCCAAAGCTTCGGAACCGGTGGCCCGTCGTGTGAGCCGCTCATGAGCGCTTGAATGGCGGGAAAGATCCTCAGATCCAGCAAGAGAAGGGGCCAAGCCAGGAACGCCGAACCCAGCTGTCTCACGGCGGGCCCGAGTTGACCCTGTTTGAAGAGTGATATTGCCTTAGCACCGCGCAGTCTTGCCCTTCGGCGGCGGAGCGACACTGGAAGCCACAGCCGCTGTGACCGTGTGAGTTGTCGCTTGTACAATTCTTGAATGGCTCTGCCTTCGTCCACGAAACCAGAACTATGGGCCATGGTTTTGGAACTCGGGTGGAGGCGGTAGATCGCAATCGGCTTGGCAATGACTAAGGGACTGATCCGTTTTACGAAATGGAGACGAAGCCAGAACTCATAATCGAAGAAGTAGTGTAAATCCTCGCGAAACTCACCAAGTTCCCGGTGCACTTTCGCAGACCAGAAGCAGCCAGGTTGCGAGATTGGGCAGGGTACGAGCCATTCGGCGAGGCTGTTCCCTGAAGCGTGGGGGACAGGCCAATACCCGAGGCCCTCCTGAAAGTAGCGGACTTGGCCCACGACCCATGGGCGTCCGCCCGCAAAGGCCGATGCGCAAGCCAGCAGTGCCCCGGGTTCGTAGAGATCATCGCTATTGAGATAGGCGTTGACGTCACCTGTGCCTCGAGCGAAGCCTTTGTTGAGCGCCTGGCTTTGTCCGCCGTCTTGTTCGCTCACCCACCAGCTAAGGTACGTTTCGTATTTGCGGATAATCTCGACACTCTTGTCGGTGCTTCCCCCGTCGACCACGATGTATTCCAGATTTGCGTAGCCCTGTAGAAGGACCGATCGAATGGTTTCTTCCAGATACGATCCCTGGTTATAGGATGGAGTAACGACAGTGATTTTCGGCCGATCGTCTCCCTGAACGGCTCCGAAGCCTCCCCGTGAAGCCGGCGTCTCTTCTGTCCATGGCCACCCTGTTTTGTCTCTTGGAGGCGGTGGAAGCTCACTCAATGTGGGGCAATGCATCTGGCGTCAATCTCACACTCAATATTCCGTTCAGCATATGCATACGAATGTGGCGAACAGACGAGTGACTCCACTCTAAAGTAGCCCCAGTGCCAAATCGATGATGAAAGGGATCAACACAGGAAGCGGGAAGTGTTTTCGTAACTCCATCTTTCCTCACGTGACAGGACAGACGATTTCAAAACGACTAAAGCCCTTTTACTGGAGTTTTCGATCCGACGGAACTCGCGAATGAGCCCACTGCTTGCTGGCCGCTTTCCAATCAAGGCAGTTCGCGCTAGCAGTAGGTGCATGACTGACTTCCGCTTAACACCTAGCGGTAGATCAGCGACTGTGTGTCTTCTGTTCTTGCACGAGGACATCGAACAAGACCCCTCGCTCCCGATCAGCGCTTGTCCCAGTAGCCTTCAAATTGAAACGATGCCATGTATGTTGATGGTCCCGGATAGCCGTTGCAGCTCGCCCCGATCCATTCGCAACAGGATAAGATTCCCGCTGGGCAGGTCTACCCAATGCGTCAGCCAAAGAGCCCTGGGCATCCTCCACTTCAAACGGCTACCTTCTACCATTATCTCGTCCGTCCAGTCTGCTTCGACGACAAAGAGCCTAGGAACCTGATTCCAAGATCGGGGAAAACGATAGACCTGGTTCAGGATAATGGGATCCGCCCACGAGTGAGTGAGGATATACTTCGTTTCAGGAAGGCCCTCCTTGATCGCAAAAATCAAAGTGCCCTCTCCAGCGTCGGGTGTCAGATTGGCTACCTGGGTCCAGAACGATTTCTGGTTTTTCCAACTCGATCGGTAGTCTCCCTTTGAATCATTGTGCTGTATCCGGCAAGCAGCGCAAAATAGGTGGCGCTTCCAGCAATTGCGAGCTTCTTGACTCCATACAGAGCCGAAACCGAAAGAGCTGTAGATAGAATCCACGCCAGGACCAATGAACCTCCCAGACTCGCTACCAAGTGAACCGACGTCCCTCGGCCAAATTGTGCAATGGGAGGAAAATGCGTGAACGCGACACCATATGCGGCTGAGGTCCATGCCAACCCTGCCACACCTAGCGAAGCCGTCCCCGCCAAGGCAACCGGCAGCTTTGGAAATCTCTGACCTAGCCACCTTGCCCTAGAGAGGCGCTCTGTTGTCTCTTGGGTAGGGAACTGCGTGCCTGCCCTGGAGAATACAAAGGAGAATGCGAGAGAGCCAATAGCAATCGTCAGCAAAAGACTTGCATCCATGCCAATTAAGACACGCGCTGGAGCTAGAACCCATTGTGCCATGCTTGCTGCAGGCCCAATGCACATTCCCATGAGTGCCTTTAGCGGAACAAACCATGGAGTACCCAACTCGGCGACTCGGTGATCCCCCATCAACCTTCGCACAGCGAAAGCCGACAGCGCAGTGACGGTTAGCACCGTGGCGTGCAGGACCAGTTCTTTGACAAATTTTCGATCCCAGCGGCTCCTCAAAAACGGCGCTGCAAGAAATGCAGCGAATCCCGCTTCGAAGGTTTCAGCAGGGCGCCAAGGATAACGCTGTACGACGCCGTCTTCAGACCCGAAAGATAGAGATGGGTCGCTATGAGTAAGAAAGTCAAAGACGGTTGGTAGCCGATTGCATGAGTCAAAAACGGTCTTGTCGTGTCCGCCGGGAATAGACAAAAAGCAAAGCTGCCAAGCAAAGCGAATGATTCAGATCCCAATCGCCTGAGGAGGAGGTAGAACAGAAAGGCGTTCAGCGTGAGGATGAGGGCGCCAATGACATAGATGCCTCGCAGGCCCGATAGGCTGAACCCGATGTAGCCGAAGATTTTGGGGAACGAAAAATGGAGTGGCCTTCCCTGCGGCCAAACGGCGAAGTTTGACACAAGAATTGGCATCAAAGTGGATGGATCAGATGCCATCCGAGGCGAGATATGCGAATAGTCATCCTCGTAGAGCCCAAAGCTATTCGATAACAGGAAATTGGAAACCCAGATAACCAGAAAAAGAAGCAGAAGAACACGGAGAGCCGGCAGCCAGTTGTTTACAGCCGGACGCGACGAAATCCAGCGGCACGAGGATAAAGTACTTGCTCGTTCAGACATTTGAATGTTGAGGGAAACTCACTCGCTCTGAATTCTCGTCATCGAACCATATAAAGGTGTCGAGTTTTCGTGCGCAATACCAGTCAGTTCCAAATATCCGATTCCATGCTCTGCGAATCTCACTCGGTTCGATCGAAAGTAGAAGAATTCCACCTTCAAGGGCAGTCGTCTTTCCTCAAGATTCTTCAATTGTGCCAAAACTAGCTTCGTGCTTGTCAATTGATGATGCAAATACGGGGCGCCAACCAACCCAATGTTCAGTAAGATTAGTAGTACCATCAAATAGCCTGCTATTTTAATACTTCTCTTTTGGAAGCCGATCGCAAACATTGCTGCAATCACTGGCATTAGCCATAGCTGAGGAACATACCTGGCCCACCACGCTTGGGGATTAGCAAGAACGGAAGTGAAAACAAGCAAGGTAATGACGTAAAAATTTCTGTTTCCTTGTCGACTTACTGCCCAATAAATCAACAAGCCAACAAATAGCAAAAGAATGCCACTGAACAAGGGACCGAAACCACCTAGTCGGACGTCTGCATTATAAAACGCGGTCAGTTCACCCTCCTTAACTTGGAAGGGGATTTTTGCTTGAATCGTCTTCCCCACCGTCGATTTTGACGCTAGAGATTGGAGCAGTTTGTTGACGCGACTTACGTTACTATTATCAAATTCGCGGGGCCCGGCGGTGGTCCTGATATCTACTTTTCCGTTTCCCATTAAGGGAAAAATCGGGTGTCCGTGGTCACGGAAATTAGTAATGTAAGGATGGCAACCAAAGACAAGTAAACCCATTAGGACCGTCGCGAAGCCAATCTTCAGGTATTGTCGTGCTAAGGAGATTTTGTTGTCCATCAACGCGATTATGACAACTCCGACCACGACAATGATGAGGTAGATCAAACCGGTGAATTTTAGATTGATCAAATAACAGCCAATCAAGATTAAGAGTATTCCAATGGGTCGCACCGGCCTTAAGTAGAACAAGTAGAGTAGTGCCGCAAGACACAGCAATACTGAAGCAAGCTGCGCATCAACATAAAATGACAGGGACTGATACAGGACAACGGGATTGAAGGCGGCACACGCTGCAAGTAGAAGAATTGAAGAGGGTGATAACCGGACAGCATCGCAAAGAGCAGAAAATGTCAGGTAAAATGAGGCACAAAGCAGTAGCAAATTGACAGCCTTACCACTTTCAATTGAACTCGTCGTCTTGTAAATTGTTGCGGCGGCTATCTCGGCAGCTTTTGGGAAATGATTGACCCAGAGGAATAACGATCTTTCTATGTGTGGATCACCCCAGGACAAGTCGCTGAAAACGGGATTCCAACCGTTAGATAATTGGATGATGCCTTCTTGGTGATAGGTCTGACCATCCCAAGAGATATCGAAAAACAGGCTGGCGAGAAAAAGGCAGCCTACTAAAGTTGTTAAAAACAGTAGAAGCGCACCAACCAACGTTACTGCCGGAAAATAATTGCGCATCTTAAAGAAACCATAACAAAGACCTGCGCAGGCGATGTAGAAGGGATAGGCGGAGAGGCTAAATCCCAAGGTAAACAATACTGATGGGATTGCAAAAAGCAGACATACAAACACAACAATAGCGGAACCAGTAAGAAGGCTAACGCTCTTTAAATGTGAGTCATTTTGATTTTCCGAAACTAGGTTGATTTCGAGAGCTTGGATCATACGTTCAGGACGGTTTTCTCGAAGGCTTGGCCAGTCACTTGACAGTAGACCTTAGCGGTTGTCTCGGCGATAGATTGCCAGTCATAGGCGCTGGCTCGCTTTAGATTCTTTTCTCCCATCGAGACAACATCCTTTGTCTGAATCTCATTCAAAGCTCCAACCAAACCTTCCAAACCATCCGTCGCATAGACTAGACCACCCTCCGGGGGAAGGACTTCGCGAATTGTGGAATGATCGGCCGCTATGACGGCCTTGCTGAATGACATCGCCAAAATCAAGCTTCCGGACGTCAAAGAGCGAGTGTAAGGAAATACAAGCACATCAGCCGCGTTCAGGAACACTTGTAGTTCTTCGTCCTCGATGAACTTTAAATAGAACTGGATTCGGCTATCTTCACCTGCAGCTTCTTTCACGGCTGCGGCGAATGAAGAATCAAATGGCATCCCCGCGATTAGGAGACATACGTGTCGACCGTCGATCTGGCGGAAGGCTTGAATCAACTCCAGTACGCCCTTGTACGGTCGTAGGTAGCCAACGAATCCGAAAACGAACAGGTCTTTACCTAACCCTAGCTTTTCTCTCGATTCGACTTGCGACAAGATGTTCGGATACTGTTCGATGAAGTGTCCGTGGGGAATCACCGTGATTCTCATTCTGTCGGTCTCTGACAGTCTATAAAGGCTTGTCACCTCTCGCTTGGCCACTTCGGTGTGAACAATCATGGAATCAGTAAGCTTCGCCGTGAGCCTGCGCACTGCAATATCCAAGTCGGCGAATTTTTGATTGGCGTTGACGTAATCATGAACGGTCCATACAAGCTTGACGCCCAATGTTTTCAGGAACAAAAGCTCAAACAGGAAAACCAGCGAAGCAATTGAACTTCTCAGCCAGGTCTTTTTGATGGTGTAGATATCAATCCAATGTAAATGCACGACCTCAGGCAGGCCGGCGGTTCGCATCATGGTGAAAAGAGGAAAGGTGTGCGACCATTCACTCCTGTATCGCACATCCACGCCCTCATTTCTGATGCCACGAATCAAACAAGGTCCATACTTGTTGAACTTGTGGAATGTAGGAGCCATGAAGACCCTAAGCGGCGACTTCATATTTCGCCTCGGCTCCTTCGATTCTATGCCTTCGCCCAAGTCGCAAATCTTTCCTTACGACGACTCCAAAAGGATTTCTCGGTAACTCCTGGAGCTCAGGTGCGGAACCATCTCGACAGCTGCTTGGAAAATTCTTCCCCGTCCCAATCTTGTACCGGAATGCGAGGTAATTGAAAACGGTCTGTGCCTGGCTGCACCATGTCAAGAACACTGGAGCAGGCACAGGCGAATCCGGCTTCGCGCACTATGCGAACTGTCTCTGTGTTGTAGTCACCATGCGGATACGCAAAACTCCCTACCGGATGGCCTAGCATTTTCTCGAGCTCTTCCTTGCTGAGCTGGATTTCATCTCGCTGCGAAGCAGCCGGAAGTGTGGAGAGAAAAGGGTGAGTTTCTGTGTGAGAGCCCACTTCGATTAATCCACCCTGGCTGAGCGCACTTAGCTCCGCAAGCGAAACCTGGCGGTGGGTCGGGCGGCTTGCCAGCTCAGTGCCAGACCACGCCACTATTTGATCAAGCACCCCGCGTCTCTCGTCATCGTGCAAGGGATTAAGCGCTTTCCACACTGCGTAGTAGAGAGAATGGCGAGAGGTCGGGCCCTCAGAACCCGCCTGCCAGCCGCGATGGCGTTCATAGTCTGAGTCACTGTAGTAGCCTGACTCTCCGAGTCGCCATTGGAAGGAACGACCGTTAATCTGAAGACAAAGCGACTCCGGCAGTGTTCCCGGCTGCAGGAGCAACTGTTCGAGTTCGTCCCACCAAAACTCACGCTCCTGACCGATGTATCCAGTAACGACAAAGACGGTTGCAGGGATATCGTAGCGCTCGAGCAATGGCTTGGCGTTATGGAGATTGTCGGCATAGCCGTCATCGAAGGTGATGACAATGGATCGGGGTAAGCGCTTTCCACCCTGAAGGGCTTGGTTCAATTGCTGCAGCTGCTCAGGATGGCTATGTTGCCGCAGAACTTCGAGGTGCTCGGCGAAGTGCTGCGGTCTCACGCAGAGCGACCACGGGTCGCTGTCCACTTCCGCCACGCGATGGTAGAGCAGTATGAGCGCCCCTGGGGCGACGATATTCCTTATCCGGTGCGCCTCGCGCCGCAATCTGCTGATTCCGGAGCTTAGCACGGCACCCTTGCTTTCACGGCCCTGACTGTGATCACAACCTCGTAGTCTGAATCCTGGTAATCCAGCTCTTGTGCACGCAATTCATCAGCCGCGACTCCATATAAAAACGCGGTAGCCGTCAGCACGTTTCCGTGGGCCTTCACCTGCATTTGTTCTACCGGAAAGATTTCCCTGAAGAGACGATGTATCGATTGCCCGGTAAAACTCCAATATTGGCCGCCCCATCGTGCCACGTCTTCGCGACTGATTTGAGTAATCCCCGGAATGGTTACAAGCAAGACCCCTCCCGGCTTTAGGGTGCGATGCAGAGTCTTGATAGCGGCGCGAACGTCGTAAATGAAAAGGAGTGTCTGAGTCAGGATAATACACTCGAATGTATTTGATGGAATTTGATCGGCACAGGTTAAATCCGCAACTATGGTCGCCGCAGGGTTCCCCTCTTGTGCATGCAACACATCGCTCTTCGAGACACGGCCACCGCCAAAGCGTCTTGTATATGTAGCATCCTGCACCTCCAGCACATGGCCCCGGATGTCATCGGCGTAACGGGCGAGAAACCGTTCGATGTAATAGCGGTCAATCGGGAGTCCACGATCAAAGCCGAACTGTCGGCTGATCGGTGTTACCCGTCTCAAATTGCCAAAGTGCACTCGTCCTAATGGTGGCCGATGACTATAAGTCCGCCACTGAGCTCGTAACCATCGGCGAGCGAAGGCAGGCAAAACGCTCGGGGCTGTCCTCTCCATCACGATTTTCGTCTGTCTTCCAACACGCTGCAATTGTCCCCTAATGCGGAGCAATCTTGGGTGGCGGAGTGACCACAGCTCTTCGCGGAGAACTCTCCAAACGTCCGTATTTTTCATACCTTGTTTGGCCAAATAGTTACGCAGCCAAATCAAGAACGCCTGGCGAGCCTCATAGTATTGCCCCGCCTTGTTCGACTGAGAGGTGCACGCTTCTTCATGTTGACGATAGCGGTACCAGGACCCACTTGATACAAACGCTGGAAAGTTCAAGCATAATTTGGCGTTGAAGACTTGATCCTCATACATTCCGCGGAAGGAGCCTTCATATCCGCCGATCGCCTCAATGACTTCACGTCGCATGAGAATGTCGCAAAGGGATGCCCATTCGTTGCGCAGGAAGAGGATCAGCAGCTGTGGAGGCCTAACCAGCGTGTTGAGCGGAACATCCAGTTGTTGCACAGAGTCCCGCTGTTGGTCGGCTGGGTTTCCAGTCCAACTGTACCAAAATTGCGCGCGTCCGCAGACCATGGCAGCGTCAGGATTGCTTCGTAGGATAGCCAGCTGTTCCTCCAGCTTGTTTGGCAACCACACATCATCCGCGTCCAGGAAAGCGATGTGTTCGCCTCGAGCACGATTCAACCCCAAGTTGCGCGATTCGCTCATACCACGGTTCTCGTGACCCGGGTGTTCCAGGTAGCGAACTTTTGCGGGATACTGTTGTTCGTGGCGCTGAGCGATCGCAGTGCTTTCATCGTCGGAGCCGTCGTCCACCAACAACAGCTCCCAGTTGTCGTACGACTGGGCAAATACGCTTTCGATCGCGTCCTGAATGAATTTCTCCTCGTTCAAGAAAATTGTGATTACAGAAACAAGTGGGCGTTCGCTCATCTTCTGTATTGGCCGACCTCAGCAATGCCTTGATCTTGGTCCGCTTCATGACTGCGAATCAAAGCTGCTTCTCACAAAAAAGCAACGTGCGGGTGTCTTGATCGGAGTCGAGCAGCTGTATGTTGCAAAAGCGCTTTTGCAAGCTGTTTAAGAAGTTATCTCGGGAGTACCAGGAGATTCGCGACGACCATATCGGTTTCATCTCCACATCCTCGCTGGAAATAAACTCCACAAGAACCCATCGTTTTGCAAGCGAGGCCAAACCGTCTGTGATTTGCTCAAAATTCAGTCGACGCTCACAAACAATGTGATGCAATACTCCCAAAGCTAGCACCATGTCACAGCGAAAGCGGTCTATCGCTGCTATTGACCAGTGATTTGCGAGACCACGCGCCGTCGTCGGCTTTGTAAAGTCCATGATCAAGGGCAGAATCGGCAGCTTCATATGACAGGCGTCGCGATAGAGCCTCGTGACTCGCATCGGATTGGCGTCCCAGCACACGACGCGGCTGCCTAGGGACGCTGCAAGCTTGGCATACCACCCAGCGCCGCAGCTGATATCTATGAGCGTCGCAGGCCGCAGTTCTGTCAACAGCCGGTGCACACAACGCTGCTTTCCCGTCCAGTCTGCCTGAGCTGAAATAGGGAACGAGCCACCTTCAGGCCGCGTCATCTCTGGAAGGGGGACGCTAACTCGTTCCACTTCCCGCCTGATCTTTTCGAGAAACCGACGATGGAATCTGTGTCTCAAGTCTTTGGATGGGTTCCCGGGTAGCCCGGATGCTGCCGAGTCTTTGAAAGCTGAAGTCTGGACCGAGGTTAGTTTTTGTCTGAGCCAGTGACGATATGAGTCAGGCACTCTACGCGCGAAGACCGACTCCGCCCGCTGGAGCGAGGAACGATATCGGCTCAGCAGAAATCGAAGTGAGAGGCCTCTTAATTTCAAAATATCCGACCCGAGAACACCTTTGTCCTCGCACATCAGTAACCTGGCAAGTTGGTCTTCTCCATGCGACATCAGGAGAAGCGGATAAAGGGAGAATCTGCAAAACTCCTCATAGGCCGACCACGTGAAATCTACGATGGGAACGATCGAACCCAGATCGACAAAGACTGGTTTTCTACGTTCGACATCAAAGAGCAAATTCCAGGGGTGGGCGTCTCCCAAAGTTAGACCGTCACGCCCGAGTTCCCAAGCGAGATCTACCGTTGTAAGTGCAGCCTCCCTTAACATGGCTGCACACCATTCGTTCGGATAAGACGGGAAAACAACTTGGCGGTGGTGAACGACTAACTCATAACCGTCAACCACAAATTGGGTTAGTTCACTATCTATAAGAAGGCCTTTGTTAACCGCATGGTCAATGATTTTGCCTTCGAACAGTCGCCTATAAAACGGGGCGTATTGGGAGCTAACTCCCCGGTAGATTTCTCCGCGCCAGTGAAAGAGTCTTACCTGGGGGTCGCCGAAGGAGTGAGGGTGGAATTCTACTTCATCTCTGGGAATCAGCTTCATGGAGTAATTCGAGAGAGGTATCCGACTTTCCCAATCGGGAACTCGTTCAGCAAATCCCATTTGGCACCCGGCTGGCAACACCGCGCACATAATCCTGACGTCGAAGATCTCAATGATGCCAGCCTGTTCGACATCCGCTACGCCGTTAAGGCTCGAGAAGTGACACCAGGTCCTTCGATTTCAGTCGATAGCTGTGGGTTCGCGCTGCTCTGAGGACATGTGTTGGCTGAGAACGCTTTTGGCCCCGGAGTGTTCGTCTTCGCGGGATTCCCTGCCAACTGTAAACCTCGGTTGCCGGAGTGTGCTGAGTTTACAAAAAGGCCGCTACCTTGTTCTTCGCTGCACGATCAGTTCATCGTATATCTGAGTGATTTTCCCAACCATGGTTTCTGCGGAGAATTGTTTCTGCACTCTCTCGTTGCCGGCGGCCGCGAGACGCGCAGCAAACCCCGGGTCAGACAGAATCGACTGGATGGCGGTTGCTAATGCTGTTGGATCGGCAGGCGGAACCAGCAGGCCAGTCTCGCCGTGAATAACGACTTCTTTATTTCCGCCCACAGCTGAGGCTACTACGGGTTTAGAGGCTGCCATAGCTTCGAGGACAGACACAGGCAGACCTTCACTAAGCGAGGGGAGGACGAAGACGTCACAAATGGCTAGCAAATCCTGAATATCCTCTCTGTGCCCGAGGAACTTCACCCGACCGTCGATACCCAATTGCTTTGCCTGGGCTTCCAGGCTTTCTCGCAGCGGACCTTCTCCAGCGATCACAAACGTCGCTTGCGGAACAAGCGTCGCTGCCTTGAGCAGATGCTGGTGTCCTTTTTCCTGACCGAGCCGACCCACCATCAGAATAATGGGCCGCTTTCCTGTGAAACTTAAGTCCGCTGCGGGCCTTCGATCGAAGGAGGATAGAGGGATGCCGTTCTGTACAACCTGCACCTTAGCCGCTGGAATTCGGAAGGCGTCGCGAAGAATCTGGGCTGCTGCCTCTGACACTGCAAGATATCGATCAATACCCCTGGCGATGAGCCGAGGTTGCAGGCGGAGCAGCCATTGTCGCCTGGGGAACTCCTGACACGTGTGTATTGTCGCAACCACAACAGGGACGCGTGCCAAGGCTGCAGCTAGCAAGCCGTACTTGCAGGATAGAGGCCAGGTGAGGTGAGCATGAAAGATCGATGCCCTCTCCTCACGAAGGGCGCGAATAAACTGCGGCAGCCTACCGACGTCCCCCATGGTTTGTATGTTGGGGACAGTCCGGAGATGGACGTGGATAACCTGTGCCTGTGCGAGCAATGGTCTGATGCCCGGGTTGGAGTGGTGAAACAACACGGGGTGCCAGTACTGCCTGTCAAGCCCCTCCATTGTATGTAATAGAATCTGCTCGGCACCGCCGAACCCCTCGCCATCCGTGTAATAGATTACCGTCCTTGCCATCGACCCAACGTTCCGGTCATCTTCAACATGAAGAATCGTGATTTACTGTCGCACCAGGTCGTCACGAGGTTCGCCCGCGTGCCGGCTGCACCAACTTCTTTATTCGTTCCACGTGATGTTGCGCACGCTCCAGAAGCGGCGCCAGCCTTGGAAACCGATACCGCATACGCTTCTTCTCCAGCGCGTTCCACACTTCGCGGTCCTTGATCCCTTCCGCAAGCAGATATCCTTCTAACCAGCGCAAGTAAGACAGACCTGTCCTATATTTTTGCCCTGCGCCCGTCACGACAGACACACAGGAGTTCGGGTGCTGGCGATACCGATCCCAACACTCACTCGCGACGAATACGGGCGCCTTAAGATACACCTTGGCCAAGAACACTTGGTCTTCATAGAGCTGGTGTGCGCCATGGAAGCTCTCTTCAAACCCTCCCACAAGGTCCACGATCTCACGTCGCAAGAGAATATTAGAGGGGCATGGGGTGGGAGCCTTCGACTCCAGCGCCAGCGTGAGCAAAGTAGGAGGCCTAATCAACCTGTTCGGCTCCACGCCAAGATTGGGTATAAAGTCGCTCTGGCAGTCCTCTTGACGATTCTCTGGCCAGCTGTACCAATACTGGCTGGGCCCATACACCATGGCGGCCTCGGGCTTGGCGCTCAGAATTGCTACCTGCCTTCCTAATTTTTCAGTCAACCACACATCATCGACGTCCAGCAAGGCGATGAGCTCTCCGCGAGCCTGGCGGATACCCAAATTGCGGGAAGCGCAGACCCCTCGATTCAGATGACCATCGTGGTCGAGATATCTCACTTTTTCACCGTTTTGTTGAGCATAGCGCATCGCGATTTGGGTACTCGCATCTGATGAACCATCATCCACAAGCAACAGTTCCCAATGGCTATAAGTCTGGGCAAACACGCTCTCGATAGCTTCTCTGAGAAACTGTTCGCCGTTCAGAAAAGGAATAACAACGGATACGAGAGGTGTTTTCCTGTCAGGGGAGAATTCTTGATCCATTGGTCTTCTTCGGGCAAGATCGTTGACGAAGCTTGGAAACAAGAAAGGCCTCTTCGCTGAACAAAGTGTTGCTTTGAGACGAGCGAGGAGGCCTTTTCTTGGCCAGCAGGAGGGTGCGGCGTGCTGTGTTCCTCGGCGCCATCGGAATGGCATTTGCGGATTGATTCGCACACGATCCGGCGAAAAATCTATTGCGAGATCATTCTCCGATTCCCGAGTTAGCCGTCCAAGACTTTCGAGCAAACTGACTTTTCTGCCGAACTGTCACTCGTCAAGCGATTTGACACAGTTCTGCAGGCACTTCGTTGGTTGCCGGGAGCAGAGCCCACGCTCACAACATCGCTCAATGCGACGGTCGTCCACTGAAAAGGAAATTGCGGAGTTGATGCCCCACTGCCTCAAGTGAGAAGTGATCTTCAACACGCTGTCTTGCTCGCATCCCCAATTCGCGACTCCAGACCTCGTCGTCCAGAAGTCTGCCCACCGCCGAGGCCAGATGGGTTGCGCTTTCGCGAGGAACGATAATTCCTCCTGAGCGCTCGCCGCCCTCCAGAATATCCGGAATTCCCTGGACCTCAGCGGCGGCGATAGGCAGGCCGCAACCCATCGCCTCTAACGGCGCCACCGGAAACCCTTCATGTCGAGATGGGAAAGCGTACACGTTCGCGGCAGACAGATAACGCCTAATGATAAGGGGGTCGTGGAGGAACTCGTTTAACCAAAGCACGTTTTGCTTCGTGAGACCAGCAAGACGTTGACTGAACTTTGTCGCATCCTCTCCCGTGCCGACTAGAATCAGGCGCAAGTCCCGGGCTGGTCGCTCGCGGCACACTTGTTCCCATGCTTCTAACAAGATGTCCAATCCTTTCTTCCATATCGATATGCGTCCGTGCCATGCGACCACACTGGCATCAGCAGGAATTCCGAGCTGCGCCCTCGCGTCGTCGCGATCCATGCCGCGCCACAGGTGCAAGTCTATGGGGTTGAAGATGCAGGCCATCTTTGCAGCGGATATCCTATACCGTGTCCGAACTCGGCGCATCTCGCTCTGCGCAGCGATGATCAGGCCATCGCAGGCCCGCAGCGTAACAGGACGCACATACCGTTCAAGCCTACTCCTTTGATAGTCGCCACCCTGAAAAGTGGCGAAGACGGGCAGACGCTTCAACCAACCCAACAGGACGCATACGTCAAAGCGCGGATATTCATATTCTTGGCACAGGATGACGCTGCACCGTTCGCTCTGCAAGATTCTAGTCAGCGACTTGGGTGGCGTAGTCAGAAAAACCACGACCTCTCTCAAGATCGATAGCACCGGAAACAAAAGCCATCGAGTGCCCCGAATCTCCCCAAAAGCATCCTTAACGGTGTGCCCATAGGGATTGAGCATCCTGGCTCGCAAGATCTTGTAGACACCAAGAGCAGGTACCACGTAAATCGTTGCCCCAGTGGGTCGATGCGTGAATCTTGATGTCTTGATGACGCGAGCAGAAACGCAGATCAGCACCGTTCGCACACCGGCCTGTTTCAGGGCCTCGACGTAGCGGAACATGTAACTGCCGGTGAACTCGTTGCAGAACGACTCGAGAGAAACCCCAATGGTATCAAGAAAATCCTCTATGACGTTGCCCCATGGCAGAAGAGCGATCGTCACCGGGTGTCCATCCCCATCTGCTCTCAAGCGCCCATCACCGAGTGCTGACTCATGACGCTGGACGGGGCGTGGAGTCTGGCCCGATTCCTTGCATTTCGAAACCCTTGCGAGATTCCTGTTCAGCCTCACCTTGCCACGTAACATTTACAATCTTGAAGTCACAAGTGACAGCCGCGTTAGGGCTCAACTTGGACTGCTCGGGTTCTGCATGAACTATTTCCATCTCGAACGCGAGCTCCACGTAGTCATAGACTGCCTTTGCAGATCGCGTGGCTCTCGGGTTCCCAAGCCACAAGGCAATGCCGTAGACACCGGGATTCAGATGCAGCTTATCGATCCGCAGCCCCACGAGATTGCGACCCGTGCACAGTTGGATGCTATGATCGATCAAGACCGTGTCCGCATTAACCAGCCTCTTACCGGACGCATCGAGTAAACTGACCGCGAGACTCTCGATCGTTCGAGGTGCATCTGATTCGATCGCTAAAAGAAATTCGAGCGGGCCGCTTGAGTAGGCTTGGAAGGCAACAGACTCGTTCAGGCTGCTGTACTGAACTGCCGCAAAACGGGCCTCTCCCGTTCCTGTGCGATGTGCTGCGGATACGTCAATCCACTCATTGGCCATCGCGCTGCGTGCGTCGTTAGAGACATACTGTGCCAAGACCAACGATGTCTCGCCATGAGCTGCGAGGCGACCGTTTTCTAGCAATAGGCATTTAGAACACAGGCGTTGAATGGCATCCATGTTATGACTAACGAACAGGACGGTCCGTCCCAAGCTTTTCGATACTTCCTGCATCTTCCCCAAACACTTCCTCTGAAACTGTATGTCTCCCACTGCCAGCACTTCGTCAACGATCAGGATCTCTGGATCCAAGTGAGCAGCCACTGCAAAAGCCAGACGCAGATACATTCCGCTGGAATAGTGCTTCACAGGCGTGTCAATGAATTTTTCCGTCTCGGCGAAGGCTACGATCTCGTCGAACTTACGCCTGATCTCGTCGCGTCTCATTCCCAGCAAAGCGCCGTTCATGAAGATGTTCTCTTGGCCCGTGAGTTCCATATGAAACCCGGTGCCCACTTCGAGCAAGCTACCTATCCGGCCATAGATGTCGGCATGTCCGGCCGTCGGCTCGGTAATACCCGACAGCACCTTGAGGAGCGTACTCTTTCCCGCGCCATTGCGGCCGATGATTCCCAGGACCTCGCCTTGTTTTACGTCGAGATTCAAGTCGCGCAAGGCCCAGATCAAGTCTGCGCTGACCCCGTTCTGACGGGTAGTGCGGAGGGCGCGTAGAGGGGCAGAGGCTGCGCGCATCACCGACTCTCGAATCGTCGGATACCTTTCCTGCCTGCCAATTCGGAAGCGCTTAGACAATCCCCTGACTTGTATGGCTAGGTCACTCATACCACTCAAATAATGTCGGCTAAGGACTTCTCCATGCGGCGGAAGAAAAACAGCCCCCCGGCT
>Ga0180085_1000024_pt1 | contig 39545 bp, 29 predicted proteins | sample EasRiv730_16_10D_FD_123013 | JGI IMG/M metagenome (GOLD analysis project Ga0180085, IMG submission 123013) | Soil microbial communities from meander-bound floodplain in the East River, Colorado, USA - East River metaG ERMLT730_16_10D | ecosystem: Environmental > Terrestrial > Soil > Floodplain ... | reverse complement strand
GTTCCGTTCATTGATCTGCAGGTAACGGGCCTCGCCGCCAAACTTGAAGGTATGATTTTTGTAGATCTTCGAAAAATTCTCAGCCCCATAGAACGTATTGTTGGGCTGCGTCGTCGTCAGCGTTGGATTGCCAATGCTGACATTGATCAGGTTGATGTGAGGAATGACATCAAACCCCGGAGGCCCGGAATTCACGATCCCCAGCGTTCCTTCACCCGTGACAAATCCGAGTTCACCCAGCTTCCCGTAGCCGCCGTTGGGTTTGTCAGTCGTGGTTGACATTCGCGTAAAGCCGATGCGGGCTTCGTTCACGGTGGTTGGGCCAAAAACGTAGGTGTGGTTGATCACAAACTGTTGGGCACGCGATGGAGTGATGCTCGAGAAGCCCGGCACGTTGGCGCTCGGCAACGGATTGGTCACGGTTGAGTCATCAATGAAGTAGTAGAACGACCAGTTTCCAGTGAGCTGATTGTTGAAGTCCACTTTCTGCCCAAACTTGTCATCCCGGATTCGGTTGTTGGCGCCAGCGGTGGCAAAATGGTCTGAACCCACGTTCGGCAATGGAATGTACTTCATGGTTCCGACGGCCGCTGAAGAGAAAGCGCGCTGAGGAATGATCCCTCCCGGAAAAACACAATCGGCAGTGCTGGTGCATCCCGCCGGGCTATAAGGCATGCCGTCCGTGACAGCGTAGCCGAGACGAGTCGACAAGGCCCCCGCCCAGCCAGGACCCTTGACGGTTTGAGGGTTGCCATCAGCGTCCAGGAAGGCGTTCAGTCCCGAAAAATTTCCCTGGCGCATGGCGGCCGTCGGCAGAAGCACCAACCCGGTTCCGATGCCGCGGGTCTCCCGTGTGCCTTGGTAATCCGTATGCCAGAACAGCCGGTCTTTGATCGCAGGCCCGCCAACCGCATAACCAAACTGATTGCGCCGGAAGGCTCCCCGTTCGGGATCGAAGAAATTCCGGGCGTCCAGTTTTTCATTTCTTAGGAACTCAAAAGCAGTGCCATGGAAAGAATTGGACCCCGACTTGGTGATGGCGTTCATGACGGCACCGCTGAAGCGCCCATACTCCGCGTCGAAGCTGTTGGTGATCAGACGGAACTCTGCCACTGAATCCAGGTTCGGAATCACGGAAGCTCCCAGGTTTCGGCCCTCGGTCACATCTCCACCATTGACCAGAAACGCATTCGCCGTTTCCCTTTGCCCGTTCACCGAGATGTTTCCGGCCGAGAGGCCGCCCGAGACCGACCGATCCTGCTGAATGGACCCTGAGGTGGTCGGGACCACGCCGGCCTGGAGTCCGAGCAGGTCGATGTAGCTTCTGCCGTTCAGCGGGAGCGTCAGGACTTTCTTCTGATCGATCACCTCTCCCAATTGGGTGTTGGTTGTCTCGATCTGCGCTGTCGCGAGATCTTTCACTTCGATGGTTTGCTCGACGCTTCCCAACTGGAGCGTTATGTCCACTCGGTGTTGCTCATTGACGCTGAGCACGATACCGGTGGCAATAAACTTTTGAAAGCCTGTCAGGGCGGCTTCGACTCGGTATCGACCGACTGGGAGCGCCAATATTCGGTATTCGCCCGTACCATCAGTGCGGCTCCGCTGGACGAGGTTCGTATCCAGATTGATCGCAGAAACCTCAACACCAGGCAAGACTGCTGCCGTGGGGTCTTTGACGACGCCAAGGATTGATCCTGTCACATCCGCCCGCAAGTGGGGTACCCAACCCAATATCGCGACAACTAGCAAGAAAGTCCGGATTTGAAACTGCCTTGTCATTTGGGACATGGAAACATTCCTCCATTCAAGCGAGTCCATTAAGGAAATATCAAACTGCCGCGCTGCCTCCCGTCTTCGACCAACTAGCATCGCTGACAGCAGCCGTAACAAAACGCGATCCCTAGGCAATCACCTCCCGTTTTTTTGCGAGGTAATCCACTTCCTCCCAAGGCGAGTCAATTGCGAATTAAACAGGGTGACATAAGTAAATTCGCATGAGTGCCGCTTAGTTGCGGCTGCCCCCTCACCCCCACGCTCCTGTCCCCATGGGAGAGGGTGGCCGAAGGCCGGGTGAGGGTGCGATCGAATTAACGACGCTCTGTATAGGGGTTGCTTGGAGCTACCATGACATCTTGGTTTTTTTTGCTGCATCGCAGCAGCGCCCACATCAGAAACGGTCAAAGTACCTGGCTCGAAGCCTGCGGAGAACCGGCAACGCCGTGGGGGCCGGACTGGCGTTCGGAAATGTGAACTACGAATTTAGGCCGGAATGGGTGAACTGTCAATCCATTGTCGAAGGGAAAACTACCGAACCCCTCTGCGCATTTCTCCCACGATGGCGACGGTGCGAGCGCTCACCGTCGTCACGCGTGCGAGGAGGTCAATGACTTTTTCCTTGTAATCCGCGAAACGGTAGGTGTCGAACTTCTCACGAATTGTGGGATCTTTCGGCTTTCTTTCTTTGTGTTGGTCAAGCACCCACTCCAGCGCGGTACGGTTGCCTAGTTGATATTCCCAGGCTTCCGATGGAATGCCTGAGAGCGTAGTCTCACCGTCAATCAGAATGCGCCCACCTTCTTTGTCCGCCTTCAGCAAGGCTTTGGGCGCTGCACCGGACTTACGAGCCACGTCGTCGGGGATCTCGATCCGTTTGAGCTTTGCCGGCGTTACGCTTTCGTACCCAATATGGAGTTTCATGAGCTCCTCACCCCAATCGGACCATTTCCAGAAGTCGGCGTAGAAGGGGATTCGTGGGAACTCCCGCTTGAGGTTGATGGCGTACTTCTCCCGATAGACCGGGTCGTGCAGGACCCCATACACGTAATGGAAGATCGCTTCCTTGGTGATGGGACGCTTTGGCTTGGCTCTCCCAGGTTGGTAGTGCTTCCTGAATTGTTCGAGGGACCAGTCGGTGATGTTGTCTACGGCGTGAGAATCCTGAAAGCGGTATCGTGCGAGACAGACAGTTCCAGCAGCGGCACCAACGTAATGCAGATCCGGCACAACTGCGACAGCCGAAGCCAGCCAGGGCTTCATTCCAGTTGGGTCAGTCACAGCAATGCAGACATTGGCAGCACTACTTCCACTCGGAAACAACTCATTCTTCAAGCCACTCTCGTCAATAAATAAGGCGGAATCATACAGGGCTTTCTTGCAGTACGGTCGATACTGGGCTTCGATAATGTGCCGCGCATCAAACTTTTCGCGCTTACCCTGATCAAACCGTCTTTTTAGATTGCGTGACCATTTGAGAGTTGTTGTGAAGTTTCCTGTCTGATTTTCGGCTTCGTATTGGGCGACAAAGAAGTTCATCTTCTTGGCGAGGCAATCTTTGTTCTCGTCGTAAATCCATTCGTCGCGGTTCGTCGAGATTCCAAGCGCGAATAGCTTGAAGATGGCCTTCTCCTGGAAGAGTTTTCTGGTGGCCTTGACTTGCCTAGTGGCAATCGGCAGTAACGAATCAAAATCATTCTGCGTGAGGTTGATCCAGTTGTGTTTTCCGTCTGGCTGAATCCCTTCGAACCCAAGACCAGAGAGTTTTGCGTCGCCAACGAAAGCAATCTTGTCCTCTCTGGTTTCGAATTCGGGCCGGCGAACATAGAAGATGCGACAGCCTTGAGCCTTGTGCCGCTTTACCAGGAAGCTGATTGCCACACCGGTCTGAATGCCAAAAACATTGTGCCGGGTGCCGGAGAGTTTCGGGTTTGAGCGCACGTCTCCGCCCAAGTCCACGACCCAGACTTCGTTGAACTCCCGCGACACGACATCACGAAAGCCATCGAATGTGCGCGTGTCGATAAAGCTCCGATTGCTGATGAAAGCCAGCACGCCGTTTTCGGCCAGCCGGTCACTAGCCCAGCGGAAGAAGCGGGCGTACATATCGTAGAGCTTGGTCTTCTGCGCAGTGCTGGCAGCGATGTAGGTTTCTTTGATCCGCTTGTCGATGTCGGGATATTCGCGGTTCTTGTTGTTCTCGTTTTCGTTGAACTGGTTCGCATTGTAGGGCGGGTTGCCAATGACGACACTGATCTTCCGCCGGTTTTGTCGCTTGATGCGTTCGACGTTTTCTTCACTCAAGCTGCCAAACAATGTGTCCTGGTGCCCGGAGTATTTACGGAGGCCCGCCACGTTGTCGAGCGTATCCACGAAACACAGGTTCGGGAAGTCGGCGTACTCGCCAGTGATGGCAGCGTAGGTGGCCTCGATGTTCAGGTTGGCGACGTAGTAGGGCAGAATGGCAACTTCGTTGGCATGCAGCTCTTCCTTGTATTTGTGCTTGAGCTTGGCGGGCTGCCCGCGAAAGTGTTCCAACAGCTCACACACAAAAGTTCCGGTGCCGGTGGCTGGATCGAGAATCTCGACATCTCGGTCAATCAAGTTCCTCCCGAAGTTTTTCTCGCACAGCCAGTCGGCACTTTCGATCATGAACCGCACGATTTCGTTGGGCGTATAGACGACGCCGAGCCGGTCGGCTGCCTTGGGGTTGTAGACCTTGTAGAAATTCTCGTAGATGACTTTGAGAAACGTCTGCTTCTCCAGGTGGCTGCCAATCTGCGCGGCTGCGGCGCGGATGGCCGCGTAATATGGGTCGAGTCCTCGCAGCATCTGCTTCTTGACGTTGCCGGTGAAGAACGTTCCCTCCAACCTGTAGAGTTCCTTGGCGATGTTGTTCTGTCGGTGGAAGTCGTCTTCACCGAAGACCTTGGAGAAGATCTCCTCGGTCAGAATGTGCTGAATGAGCATCTCGCGAACATCCACGTCGGTCAGACTTGGATTAATGGTTTCCTGCGCGTGCTGCAGAAACCGTTGGGATGCCTGCCGAAACTCCGCATTGTCAGTGTGGGCCCGTTCGATCATCTCGCGGAGCCCTTCGAGAACGGCAGGAAGATCCGTCTTAAACTGCTCAACGGCCTTGCGGAATTCCGCAATCTCAGAGCGCTCGTAGGCAAAGAACAGCTCGAGCAGTCTTCCAACCGCCGAGACGTCGTCCACCGGGCAACGCTTGACCTCGCGTTTGTTCTGGATGAGGACAGCCTGCGTGGAATCCTCAAAGATGATGTTGTCTTGTGGGTAACCGCGTCGCAGCTTGAAGCTGATCTCGGCGTCCAGATCGTCCTTTTCGTCCTTCGCCTCCCAATAGCCAAACGGCATGCGCAACGCGTGCAGCAGGGCGCCGTCTACGTAGCGCCGTTCCTTCGCCGGAGTAGCGATCTCGTATTCTGGAACGAACACGAGATCCTGCGACCGTCCCCACCCCTTCAGGAGATCCTTGAACGCTTCACGGACTACCGACTCGCGATGAGTGCCTGAGACCTTGCGGAGATCCTGCAGATTGTTGAGGTATTGCTGAACGAGGACTTGGCTCATCGAGTGAGAAGTGGTCTATGGGCTGGAACAGTGCGAAGCGGTGCGGATTATATCGACGGGATGCCTGTGGAGGCAATCTCTGAGCGGCATCGAATGTCAGAACAGATTCTCTTCAGAGTATTCCGCAGGGTGAGCCGTGTGATGGTTGACCCAGAGCGGCAGAATTGAAGGGCCAGTTGAAAACGCTCCCGGTGGGGGTTCGCACGCCGGTTCGGCGAGCTCAACTCCCGGCTGACCGCAACGACAAATCCAGAACAGCACCTACTTCAACTGCAGTTTTTAGCAATCCCCCAGTACTGACATGGTTTGCTTTCGTGACTTCGCTGAGCGGAAGCCTGCACGAATCATAGCCACTAACGGCAAAATCGTCTGTATCGTAACTCGCTCCAGCATCGTGGCTGGGTATTGAAACGTATCGCTGGGCAGGAAAATCCGGAACTGATCGAATAGAGATGGATCGGCAACGTCGAAGGAATAACCACCGTTCAATTCTGGGGTACAGACCCAGATTTCGATTTGAGGGCCATCCGGGTGAGTGGTCAGGGTAACTGGATATCTGGGGGCTTCTTCGAGAGGGGCGGTCGGCTCAGCAAGGCCAAGCGTCTGCAATTGCTGGCAACGTCGATTAAACTGCTGTCGAACGACCAGCACATTTAGGTCGGCATGCGGACCCATGATCTGATGAAAGAGGAGGGCGTCCTCGGCAAAGCCGCCCATGAGGAAGAGAGGTGGGGACAAGTTGGCGAGGCGCTTGATCAGTGCTGGAACTCCATCTTGGCCAGGTGTCGGCGGTTGCATATGGCGATTTGATCGTTTTGGTGTTGCACGATGGGTATGCCAAGATATATATGAGCCAGCTAACGGGTTTGCGTGAGGCGCTCGGCGGATTGCGTCAGCCACCCATGAATTGGGGAGGCGTAGCCGAGTCGCCTGCACGCGGTGTTAGCGAGCACACCGAATCCAGAGGATCAAAAGGAGGCTGGCGCGTATAAGTTTAGAAACACTGGTATGGCTAAATTGAATAAATCAACCAGAATGTGGGCGACCACCACCCAACGCAGGCTGCGTGTCCTTCGATAGACCAATGCCCAAACTGCACCCATGATAAAAGTACTGATGACGACGGTAATGGAGCGATTGGCAATGGAATTAACTCCCCATGATGCTGGATGACTGATGGCAAACAAACCGCTTGTATAGAGAATACTGAACCCACCTTTCCAGGTAGCTGTGGTATCCAGCAATAAGCCACGCCAATAGCCTTCTTCAAACCACGGATTAATGAGGGCAAACAGAAGCCATGGTAGCCATACTTGAATGGGGCGGAGTAAAGCCCAATTTATGAGTAATATCGGAAGTGGAATGAGACTTACCGCGATGGCAAGCATAGACCAACCCCGTGCTCCTTGGGCAGGACGTAACCATTGGCGGATTGTTTCGCGATTGGTACCCCAAGCCATGAAGAAGGCCAATGTGCTCCAATAAATCAATGCTAGTGGGAGCCACGCCCAAACGCCCAAGAGCATCCCACCAACGCGGGCAGTGATATGACCAAGGGCTATTACAATTATGGGGGATAACTGGGTGATGCGCCGACGCGTTTCAGGGGATTGAGATGACATGTCAGGATGTTTCCAATCGGTCCAAAAGTATAGAGGGATGTAGCAATCGCGGGCTGACGATCGCGCATCAACAGCGGCCCTGCTCGTTCGTCAGAGCCGTCTAGCGCATGCGCTGTTAGACCGTGACCGCCTAGCTAGTCCTGAGGAATGAAGTGTATGTGGCAGGACTGCTTTTACTCTTGTGTGCGTTAAAGTGCCTCAAGAGCCGCCCTGCATCGGCAAAGTATGACTTTGCGACGGGGCTGTGGTCGACGTAGACCACGTGCGGGAAAAAAAGGATGGAGTGATATGAATCGAACTTCCTGGATACAGGACCTTGGTGGCATCCGAAGTTTTCCTCGATCGCGCGAAACAGTTCCGCGGGTTCGAAGTCGAGATCGACGTAACGCCTCCTGTAGGCGTCGGCTTTTGAACTGACTCTCACGGCGCTTCTTCCGAGCCCAGACATTGGGGCGGCATGGCCGGGCGGCGTCCTATTCCAGTTCGCCCAGTCCGTAGATCCGGGCGCGGTAGCGGGCCACGGAACTTCGGCGCAAGTCTTGCGAGCGCACCAGAGCCTGCTGAGCCAGCTCCTGTTTTCCCAGCTCCCGGTAAGCCAGATAAAGCTGGTAGTTCAGATCGCCATAAAAGTCCTGTGGAACCGCTTTTTCCAACTCCGGAACCGCCAGTGCGGGCTTGCCAAGGCGGCGGTACGCTGTACCCAGGCTGGCGCGGGCTTCAAGCAAACTCGGATCCCGCTTGAGGGCTTTGCCCAGGTACGCTACTGCTTTTTCTTCTTCGCGGCGGATCAAGCACAGACGGCCCAGCAGAAACAGAGCTCGTGCGCGCGACGGGTCGATCTGGAGGGTCTTCTCCAGCTCGCCTTTGGCTTCCTCATACGAAGTTTTGAGCAGATAAGCGTGGCCCAGCGCCTCGTGCAGTTCCGGCTCGTTAAGCCGCAACTTGATCGCGAGGCGCAGTTCTTCAACTGCCTCGTCATAGGCTTGGCGCAGTTTGTTGGCTTCCGCGCGCAGCTGATGCACTCGCCAGGAATCAGGATAGAGTTCCTCCACCTGGCGAAACGCTTCGCCGGCCAGCGTTTCGTACGTCCTGACAAGCCAGTAAGTGGCCTCGATGTTCTGCTTGTCGGCAGTCAAGGCCGCGCCAAAAGCCTCCGCGCTCTCCTTGAGCTGATTCATCCCCAACTTGGCTCGGCCCAGCATCAACAGATCGCTCAATTCCAGTCGCTTCTTCGACTGAAGCCACGCCGCGCAGGCTGCATACCGACTCTCGCGGCAAGACATCGCTGAGGGGGCTGGCTCCTGAGGTTGCTGTGCGCGCGGCTGGCCGTTGACCCTGAAGCTTTGAAACAATCGAAGGTGTTCTTCCATCTTTTGTGGCTGGCCTGCCGACTGGCTGAGCAGCGCCAGAATGAAGTGCGCGGGCCCGGCTGTGGAAGACCGAGGAATTCTAGGTATCAACGAGGTGGCTTGTTCGGCAGTGAGATGGACGAAGGCGGGAGCATGAGGCCGGTCGGGAACGTAAATCTTGAGGAATTCCTCGATGCGGCCACGAGCGCTCGCGGTGTCACCTTTGTTCAAGTCCAGTTCAGCCAGACCCAGCAAGGCTTGTTCGTTGGGGGCGTCCATCTTGATCTCCTTCAGGAACTGAGCCTCGGCCTCGGGCAGCTTCCCCAAGGCCAGATACGCACGGCCGAGGCTGGCCTGCAGCCCGGATTGGTTTGGCTGAGCCTTCAATGCCAGTTCGTACTCCCCGGCTGCGTCCTTCCAGGCTTCGCGCAACGCCATCACGTCGCCCGCAAGTCTGTGTGCCCATGCGGACTCGCGGTAATCGCTGGCCATTCGAGCTGCCAGCTGCGTCGAGATCTGCAGGTAGTCTTTCCCGAGATGGTACCAGGCTTCGGTCTTGTCCGGTTCAAGCTCAAAGAGCGCGCGAGACTCTTTTGCCGCTTCGTTGTAGGCGGCCTGGGACAGATGGCAAGCGGCCAGCGCCCGGCGTGCTTCTTTATTCGAACGGTCTGACCGCAGCACTCGCTTCAGGGGCGGAATGGCTTTGCCAGGAAGTCCGAGCTTGAGGTTGCTGAGTCCCAGGAAGAGATTCGGCCCGACCAGGTCAGGGCTGGTGCGAGTCACTCTGGCCAGGTTGACGGCGGCCGACTCGTAGTCTCCCAGTGAATACAACGCAAGCCCCAGGTTGGCACTCGCCTCGATTAGCCCTGGATTCACTCGCAAGACCTCCCGAAACTCTTTCGAGGCCAGTTCAAAGTCGCCGGACTGCATCGCCAGCTGACCGGCTCGGAAATGCGTTCTCACTTTGGCTTCAAGCGACGAGGGTTCGCCGGCTGCGGCCTGCGAGGCCGCCTGCAGAGGCGCGCCGGCCCAGAGGGCGGCGCATAGAAGAAGCCCGCGCAAACTGGTATTTGCGTCAAACCACATTCAGAACCTGCCTCCAGGGCTACTTGTGCGTCCCACCGAGCTTTTGAGTGCGAACGATGCCAGCCCCTTCGCGGATTTCAACAATTTGATCTGCCACCAGGTCGCGAAACTGCTCCACGTTGCCACGCCTGGGCCAACGAACTTCCAGCAAGTCAACCTTTGTCGCATCCTTCAATCCGAAGTGGAGGCGAAGATCACTCATCGACATGACGCTGTCGCCACTGTGCACCTCATCGATCTGCTCACGCATGCCCGCCACGACGCGGACCCGCGCGCCAATGGCGCTGCGATTCGTGTGCGTGCCGGCCAGCTTGACAAGCATCGAGCTGTTCGGGCTGCGGCTCTCGTTGATCCAGAGCGAAGGCGCCGCGTTCATGTTCATGATCAGCGCATCGATCCTTCCATCGTTGTTGAAGTCTCCGAAGGCACAACCCCGACTCGATTGGGACTGCTTGAACACAGGACCCGCTTCAGAGGAGATATTCTGGAATCTTCCATTCCCCAGGTTGCGGTAGAGGAGCCGAGGCTGGCGGAATGGGACCTCTAGCTTGAACGTATCCACCTCCGGATAGACATGGCCATTTACGAAGAGGATGTCCTTCCAGCCATCATTGTCCACATCCACCAGACCGGTTCCCCACGAGACCAGATCAGTTCGTTCTGCCAGGCCTGCCCGGTAAACGAGATCACGAAAAACTCCCTTGCCATCGTTGTGGTAGAGATTGGGCGGCTGGTCCAGGAAGTTCGTCTTGAAAATGTCAAACTGGCCGTCTCCATCATAGTCTCCAACGGCAACACCCATGCCGCCCTGGACCAGCCCATCCTCGCTGAAAGCCACGCCAGCAATGGGTCCAATTTCGGAGAAGGTCTTGCCCTGATTGTTGTGATACAGAAAGCTCGGCTCCGAATCGTTGGCCACGTAAACGTCCGGCCAACCGTCTTGGTCAAAGTCGTAGGAGACCGAGCCGATACCTTTGCCCTCTTTCAGACCAATGCCCGACTTCTTGCTCACATCCACGAACGTTCCATCGCCGTTGTTGTGGTAGAGCAAGTTTCGGCCGCCAGGCAGACCCCGGGGCCCGCAGAACACGGGCATGCCTTTCCAGGTGCAGAGCTTGTTGTGGCCGGGTTTCAGAACGGCTTGAGGATCGAGTTCGACATAGTTGGCGACGAAGATGTCCAGCGCACCATCGTGATCGAAGTCGAGAAAGTTGCAGCCCGTATTCCAGCGCACCCCGGACTGTGCCAAACCGGAGCGTTGTGTAACGTCGGTGAACGTCCGGCCCTGGTGGTTATGAAGAAGCCTGTTTTGACCCCAGTAGGTCAGCAGCAGGTCGGTCCACCCGTCGTTGTCGTAATCGCCCGCACAAACCCCCGATTGCCAGCCGGTGCCTGCCAGCCCTGATAACGCCGTCACATCGGTAAAGGTTCCGTTGCCGTTGTTCCGGTAAAGATGATTGGTCGGCTCCCGGCCAGCGGGAAAATCCTCAAAGCGCGTGCCGTTGGTGAGATAGATATCCGGCCAGCCATCGTTGTCGAAGTCAAAAAACGCGACTCCATTGCCTTTGGTCTCGAGGATAGTTCTCTTCCGATCGATCCCGCCCCAGACGTTAGGAGCAGTGACTCCGGCGGCGTCGGCGTGTTCGCGAAATTGAATAATGTTTTGCTCGGAGCGGTTCGACCCGCTTTCTGTGCGGGCAGGCTCCTCGCCAAAGATGAGAGCCGTGCGGCCCGGAAAATTAATCCACTCGAATTCCGCGAGAAGGGCCAGCACGAGCAACGCGGCCTCCGCGACGATGATTGAGACGATTTGTCTACCTGGCAGCACCGGTTTGGCCACAGGCACGACTCCACAGCAGAGTATGAGTGCATCACTATGGCATCGGGGAGGGGTCCAAGGCAAGCTAGCGAAGTCCTTCGGTCTCTGAAGCTCGGACTGAGGTGAAATGCGAGCTGGGCGGTCCCCCCACAAACACCGGAAGCGGGTCCGTGGGGAGACCGGGGGAGACTGCTAGAAGGTAAACCTGAGAGCGAATTGAACCAGCCGAGGGAAGTTCGCTGTCGAACTCACCACCCCAAAGCTTGAGTTCGATCCTCCCTGTCCGGGTCGACAACATCCGGTATTTGGGTAACCAAACTGCGTCCTGTTGGCGAGGTTGAAGAATTCGGTGCGGAACTGCACTCCGTACCTCTCTTCGGGTCCAAACGTCGTGTTCTTGAAAATCGCGAAGTCAAAGTTATTGATCCCGTGGGAACGCACATCGGGCAAGAACCGGGACAGGTTCCCAAAGGTGAACGGTACTGGCGGAGTGTAGGCGGAGGTATCGAACCACTGGTTCAGCCTGCTCTGAGCGCTGCCGGTCAGTTCGCCGCGTTTACCCGTGCTGACTGGGCGGCTGGAGCCGCCGAAGGAATTCGAAAGGTTGTCCGCTCCAAGCGCCAGAGGGAAACCACTTTGAAACGTCGTGATTCCGTTGATTCCCCAGCCTGAGATCAGCTTGCCGCTGACTCCTTCCTTGTCCTGGCCGAACTTCTGACCCTTGCCGAACGGCAGATCCAGAACATAGCTGAGCACAAACCGCTGCGGCACGTCGAAGGCAGTTAGAGAGCGCTCGTACCGGATGTTGTTGCTGTTGCTGTCGCCCCACTGTGTGCCTCCCGCGGACTCCAGCCAGCCTGTCAGGGTGTCGGTGTCCGAGATGAGCTTGGCCACGGTGTAGCTGGCCAGGACCGTTCCGCCCGCCCGCAACCTCTTTTCGACTTTCAGCTGCATGGAATGGTAGATCGAGTTGCGGTTGGTGTTGTCATTGATCGTCACGCCGGTGTACTGCGGGAAGGGCCGAAGCAACTGACCCCGTGCCACCGTGCGCTCCGCCAACGACCCTGAAGTGATCAGGCCAAAGAATGGATTGGGCACCTGATCTTGCAGTGAAGCTCCCAGTGACAGAGCCTGGTCTGGCAGTTGGTTGAGATTCTGCTGATGGACCGGCAGGTGCACGCCTTTGGATCCGGCATAGGCAACATCGACCAGCGTCCCATCCGGCAGTTCGTGCTGGATATTCAGATTCCATTGTTGCGCGTAGGCGTAGGGGTTGTTGGATATGGCCCCGCTGATGCCCTGTCCGTACAGCGTCTGCTGGAAGCTTGCATTCCGTCCTGGAGGCTGAATAATCCCGCCTGGGAAGGGGTTGCTCAGAACATTCAACGGTGTGAGCCCGCCATCGATGGTGGCTACCCAGGGAGTGCTGATCGTATTGATGATGTTGTTGTTGGGCGCGGTGTTCCACATGACATCGTTTGGAAGCCAGAACAATCCATAGCCGCCGCGGAGAACGGACTTGTCCTTGAGTTGGTAAGCAAAGCCAAAGCGGGGGTTAAACATCTTCATGTTCATATCAAACGGATTGCGACTGGTGCGGTCAGGAGAGTTCACCAAGCCGAGTCTTCCTTTAAGGGGCAGGCCTGTTGGCCCTGCCAAGGCGTTGTCAGCGCTCGGAAGAAGGACATTGATCCGGTCGAAACGTTCAGACCAAGGTCCTTGGAAATCCCACCGGAGGCCCAGATTGAGCGTCAACTTTTTCGAGGCTTGGAACGTGTCGCCAAAGTAAATCGCGCGATAGATCTGCTGAGCAGAGATGAATGTGGGTGTCGTGATGTTACCTTCTGTTCCATATCCGAGCATGAACGAGGCAAACCCCGCGCCCGTGCTGCCCGGATTGAAAGGATTGGCGGAGGTCATCTTGTTGTCGAACCTATAAATTCCACTTGGGATGTTGCTCTGCGCGTAGTTGTGCCGGAGCAAGCGAATCTCTCCGCCCATCTTGAAGGTATGCGCTCCCTGGAGATTGGTCAGGCTGGCCGCGAGCCCGTAATTATCGTTTCTGGCAAAAATCCCGCTGCCCGAGCCCTCAGTTCCCCAAACGGCGTTGTAGTCGTTCGGCACCACGGTTGGCAAGTGCTTCCAGGCCACCTGGTTGTTCAGTGATGCTGGCAGGCCATAAGTTGTCAGATCGGTGCCGAGAGTCGTGGGAGCACGATCGTAATGGAAGCGAAGATAGTTGAGGCGTACATCCAGAATCGTCGTTGGAGAGAACGCGTAGGTATCGGCAACAACGAGCTGATGAGTATTGAAACTCTCTTCGCAGCGGTCCTGGCAAACGCCTGTCTTGTAAGGATCGACTGCGAGGCTTAGATTCGTCCAATAGCTGTAGCGGCCGAAGATCCGCTGCTTGTCGCTGACATTGTAGTCGACGCGCGCGGTGGTATGGTCGTTCTCGCCGCCTACACTGGCATTGGTGGCAAAGTTGTTGATTTGTGTGAAAGGCTGTCCGGGCAGGTTGGGCGGAGCCCAAAAGCCAGCCAGAATCTTGGAGGCCCGATCCAGCCGGTTCGGCGGAATGATGTTTCCTGAAAACTGCTGCCGGGTGATGATCTCGTTTCCCTGGGCATCCCTGGCGCAGGCTGGGTTGCCCAGACGTCCGCAGGTGGTCAGAGGGTCGTAGATTGGGATCTGCCGGCCTGAGGCGTCACGAAGGTTCGAGAAGTCCCCATTTCGAAATGCCGATGGAGGCGTGCTGAGTAAGTAGGACCGGCCCAGGCGCAGGCGAAATGCTTCGAAGCTGCCGAACCAAAACAGTTTGTCTTTGAGAATGCGCCCGCCTGCATTGCCGCCAAACTGGTTCTGTGTGAAGGGTGGCCGGCCAATTCCGGAAGCGTTGTTAAAAAAGTCGTTCGCATTCAAGACCTTGTTCCGAAGGAATTCGTACGCCGTCCCGTGAAGCGTATTCGAACCCGACTTGGTCGTCAGGTTGATCACTCCACCCGCAAAGCGCCCGAACTCGGGCCCAAGATTGTTGGTCTGGACCTTGAACTCCTGGATGGCATCCTGCGTGGGTACCAGCGCCAGCAGGTTGAGGTAGTTCACATGAACGGATCCGCCATCGAGATAGGTCGCGCTTTGATTGGCCTGTCCGCCGCCAATCTGGAAATTTCCCCAGGCAAAAATGTTGGTGCCTGTCGGATTGCCTGTTGACGAGTCTTGCTTGGAGCCCTGCGGGACTACGCCCGGAACCAGAGCAACCAAGGCCAGCGGGTTGCGTCCGTTCAGCGGCATTTCATTGACCTTGCGTGCCTCAACAACCTGACCCAGCGACGAAGATTGAGACTGCAGCAAGGGCGTCAAATCAGAAACCTCCACCGTCTGGGTGATCTCACCGACCTCCAAAACAACGTCAATTCTCGGACTACTGTCCACTTCAATCACCACCGGTTCGCGGGAGAAGCGCTTGAACCCGCTCTTTTCCGCCTCAACCCGATATCTGCCGGGCAACAGGTTGACTAATCGATAAAGACCTGCGCTGTCTGTCTCCATCATGCGCTTTTCTGACGTGGCCAGATTGGTCAGAGTAATGTTCGTACCTGGAATCACGGCGCCACTAGAGTCAGTGACAGTTCCCACGACTGAGCCATAGAAGGTCTGGCCAAATACGACGCTCTGACTCAGCATCCAGCAAGAGATTACTACAGTGAGGCCGCAAGCCATTCTTAAGCTAGTGTTTGCCCTGTTTCCTTTCACGTATTTACCCTCCGTTTCACGGATAGTCCGCGAAGTTCGTCGACGAGGATCTCTAGCTAGCGCGTCACACGCAATTACTTTCAACGGCGGCTGAGATTTCACCTAAGGGATGTGACCCAAATCGGGCAATCTGGGCTCCAAAAGAGCGCTGCTTGATTCCGGTGAAAAACAACTGATGTCTAAAGTATTACTGTGATTGTATTTAGTATCAAAGAAAGAAGACTACCGCACAGTTTTTGTTAGGAAGATGTGCATCCGGAATTGGCAGCTATACCGTTTCTCGTATCCAGGAAAATGGAGGAAATCGAAGCCTCTGCCTACCGAATCGAGGCCCATCAGCCCAAAAACAGCGGTTCCAAATACGACCGCCCTAGCCATGCCGCGCGCCAATTGCGCCAGCGAGCGCCGAACACAGCAGCAGGGCTTCGAATTGAGTTTGAAAAACCAGACACCCTCTTCGTGTAGTTGCCCACGCCAGGACGCCCGCCGTGGGACCATGGTTTTTGGGTGAGTCTACTTTTCAGAATCGTCGGCGTTACGTTGAGCGGGCAACCTTGGCCACGCGATGTTCGATACGCTGGGCTCACCTGGGAGCGGTGAACCGAATGTCCTGGACGTCGGCGTCGGTGGCGACGAAGGCGAGTAGCTGGGCACCCTCCTTGGTCAAGGCGGCAGTGTCCTTCTTGGAGAGTCGTTTGAAGGGTTCGACAATCAGTGTGGCAGTGCTACGGTGCCGGGTAATCTTCCATGTACCCCGGACGAAGCCATCGAGGAGTACGGTGCCGAGTCCGGCTCCCGCCAGCTTGCGGTGCTCGTCGGCGATGATGCGAGTTCGGTCAGCGTGCGAGAGGAGCAGGTTGTCGTACACAGGCAGAAAGCGCGGTGGGGCCGGCGTGTCGGGGTCAGGCAGTAGGCCGTCGGGCACGTCGAACAGCTCGCGGCCGCCTTCGTTCCGGAAGACCCGCAGGCGTGGCCGGAGCCGCTCGATGGCTTTTCCCAGAGCGCTCAGACCCGACCAGATCTGAATGTCCCCAACAGTGGCCGGACCAAACGCGGCCAGGTAGCGCAGAATCATTCTGTCGGGCAAGGGGTCTGTCTCGACGGAGCGCCCAAGCCAGGCTTCGGCGGTGGTACAGGTTGGCTGCCCGCTGGCGCCCCAGATGCCGCGGGGCGGCACCTGGACGAGCGGTGCCAGATTGCGCATGACATAAGCGAGGGCCGACGCGTCACGATCGGGCCATCGGATACTCAGCAGCTTGCCGAGCTCCGCGTTCGTTCGCGGCTGTTCCTCAAGCAGTGCCCGACCGGCTGCCACGAGTGCCTCTGTATCCATTCCCCGAATCCGCCGACCGAAGTGGCTGCCAACGTAGAGATTGCGGTCCATGACGGATTGCAACACGGGCCGCAACGCCAGGCAGTCGCGGGCGGTGACCAGATGGATCGTTGAGCGCATCAGCACGATGCGTACGGTACGCCGCTCGTTCATCAGCTCGGCGAGGGCCTGCGGGCGGAACTCCTCCAGCCGCGTCCACAGCCCGATGTAGGGCGAGTTGGGGATCTGAGCCTGCATACCGACCAACCGCTCGATGGCCACGAGAGGGGACAGCTTCCACCGGCGCAGCAACTGCTGCCGTTCGAGCAGGGCGCGGTTCAGCGCTCGCACACCGAGCACATCTCCTGCCCGATTCCTGACTCGCGTGGTGCCTGCCTCCGGTAGCTGTTGTCTTGGCATATCTATTCCTGCTTTGGGTGCCCAAGCCCGGCGTGCCGCTGCCGCCCGGAGCTGTGTCGCGATGGGTTTCGGCACTAGTTTCCTCTGCACTTGGCAACAATGAGAGTGATGTCGTCGTGCTGTTCATGGGGGCTGAAGTGCTGAACGTCATCGACAATCGACGCAAGTAGGGCCTCTGAAGATAATTCACGCTGTCGCCGCAACACTTCGATCAGGCGTTGCTCTCCGAATTCCTCTCCAGCCTCGTTGAACGATTCCGTGATGCCGTCAGTGTAGAGCGCGAGTATGTCTCCTGAGAAGAGTTTGGTTTCCCCTATCGAGCAATCCCATTCTTTGAAGAGTCCCAGCACAGTGGCTGTGGAATCAAGTCGTTCAACAGTGTTATCGCTCCGGAGGAGAATAGCCGAGAGATGCCCACAATTTGCGTAGCGCAAGCGTTGCGTTTTGTCGTCATATTCCGAAAAGAAGAGCGTGGCATAGGCGCTCTCAGTCGTATTCTCGTAAAACAGCTGATTCACTGATCGTAAGAGACGTTGCGGCTGATCCAAGGCGATTGCAGATTGGCTGCGCAAATTCGCCTGCAAGTTCACCATCAAGAGAGCCGCTGCCATTCCTTTCCCCGAAATGTCTCCGATCACGAGCCCTACCCGATCTTGACCTAGACCAAGGAAATCGTAGTAATCGCCTCCAACCTGGCGAGCCTGGATGCAAATGCCCGCGTAATCGAGTGTCCGAAGAAGCGGCACCGTTTGGGGGAAGAGTCTTGATTGCACCTGTTTCGCAATCTCCAGTTCTTGTGCAGCGCGGCGTTCGGACTCCAGCTTCTCAGCAATCGCGCGGCGTTGCGCGTCGAGTTCCCGAGTCATCTCATCGAAGCCCACAAGCGCAAAAGAGTTCCCGTCGTCGTCTTCGAAGCTGGTGAACATTCCACCCCAGTCCGGCTTCTGTGGGGGATGATGAAAGCGAACCCCACGCTTACACCAGTCCTCGAACTTGGCGTTGACATCCTCGGTAACAAAAACAACCTGCCTGGATCGACCGATGAGCTCGTATTCCTCAGAGTCGGGCTTGGGAGTGACAAGCGCCAGGATCGTGGCGCCATCCGGAGGGGCAACCGCGACCCAGCGACCTCCGCCTTCAAAACGGTGATCAGTGACCAGGCTGAATCCAAGCTGGTCTAAGTAGAATCGAAGGCTTCGATCCTGGTCGCCAACGAAGATGGTGACATGTTGAAGACGGAGGTAGGGATCCCGCCGATCCAGGCGAAGAGTGGACCGGTCGGCCCAAAGAAGCGAAGAGGAGCTGGCCATGGGCGGGATTATAAAATCGAATGGCCGTTCCGGTACAGTCCTCTTCGACTGAGAGTACTTCCAGGCTAGTCAGGTGGATGCTCCTCCACGGTTCGCAAGCCCCTTGGAGCCGTCCTGTTGGACACCATATGATGCAGCCTACCCAGTTCACGCGGTCCAGCCACACATCTCTTAAAGCCCTCCAACAGGCTCATTACGCAGGAACTAAGCCCAAAAAGGGCTGTCGAGCTTCTATTTCGGCCTCACTCACCAGCAAGCTGCCGGTAGTAGGAGGGAAACCCCGCGGGAACTCCGCAAGCGACGGGAAGACGCGCGACTAGTCTTGGCCTAGGACCAACTAACCGATCCGATAGGGCTGTATCCTCTCAGGCACTCCACTGCTCCCAGACACCCTTCCCCCCAATTGCCCCACCTGGAAATCTATCCGACGAAATCAGCATCACTGAATGAAATATTCGATCGAGACATTCAAAACGAACGTTGGCGGGACACCTGCTTAAGGGCATCCAGACATCGTCGGCCCGGGAGGGCGCATGAGTCCTTTTCACCGAATGCGATTGGTCAACTGGAAAAAAGGACGTGCCAGAACGGCAAAGCTGCCGAGCCGTCTCCTCGGGCAATTCTTCTCCGGCGTGTTCCTGTTCCTGGCGTTCATCAAACCCGGCTCAACACAAGGTTTAGAAGACCTATTTGATGGCTCCGTTCTTGAGGAGGTGCGTCTGTACATCCACCCGGACGACTGGTCTCAATTGCGAGTCCATTACCTGCAGAACACGTGGTACTTGGCAGACCTCTATTGGCGTGGCTTGACCGCCGCCAACGTCGGAGTTCGATCCAGAGGATTTGGAAGCCGAAGTAGCGTTAAGCCCGGCCTGACAGTGAGGTTCAACAAATATGTAGACCAACAGTTCCTGGGACTGACCGAACTGGTCCTGGACAACTCGCTCCAGGATCCCTCGTTTCTCCGGGAACGGCTCAGCATGTTGCTCTTTCGCCGCATGGGAATTGCCGCGCCGCGCGAGGCCTACGCACGACTGTACGTCAATGATGAGTATGCCGGCCTGTATTCCATGGTGGAACCAGTCGACAGCCAGTTTCTGAGGCGTAGCTTCGCAGAAGAGGGTGGCGCTCTGCACGAATACCGCTGGATGGAGCCTCAATTCCATTTTGAATCTCAGGGTGATGACTGGGAACAATATGCGACGTCACGCTTCGAGCTCCGGACGAGTCACCCCGACTCGGGCCTGGAAAACATTGGGCAAATGGTGCAGGTGACCAATGAGGCATCGGATGAGGAATTCATCGAGCGGGTCTCCCGGTTTCTTGACCTCAAGCAGTTCGTCAAGCACCTTGCCGTCGAGAACTACCTCGCCGACGCTGATGGACTGCTGGGCTTGTGGGGAATGAACAACTTCTACCTCTATCGTTTTACGGGCACAACACGCTTTCAGTTTATTCCCTGGGACAAGGATGTGACGTTAGGCAATCCGGGGCACTCCATCTGGTTCAACACTGATTCGAACGTTCTCACGAGGCGGGCGTTGTCTCAACGCGAGCTTTACGAATCTTATTTGGATGCATTGCAACAAACCGCCAAGGAGGCCGAAGGTTGGCTTGAGGAGGAACTTGAGCGCGCCTACCTTCAGATCCAGACAGCCGCCTATGAAGACCCCAGAAAACCTGTGGACAACGAGCAGTTCGAAGCGGCAGTGGCTGACGTCCGCAGTTTTGTGCGCCTGCGCGGAGCTTATGTTTTGGATGCCATTGAGCGAGCCCGAGGCCAATGAGAGGGCTCTCCATGCGCATATCATCAGACATTTTGTCATCCGAATCCTGGCTGCAACAGTCGCGCGCAATGAGCCGGGTGTTTTTGCTGCTCGGGTGTTTCAGTCTATCCCCGCGAATCTGCCAGGCCCAGGGCGACGCACAAGCCCAGTACACACCAAGCAACAAGGAGCAGAGTGGTGTCAGATGGGTGATGAAGCAATACCCCTCACTCCGAGTCGGCGACGTTTTCAGAGTCGACTTCCGTGCCCGGCTTCAGGCAGATTTGAGCACGTTCTCACCTGACGGCAATCGAGGCGAGCCTTCTTTCACGCTGCACCGGGCAAGGTTTGGGATTCAGGGAACGTTCCTCAAGCGTTTCGAGTACGAGGTCGAACGGGAGTTCCGAGATTCGGACCAACCCTGGCGAGATGTGGCTCTGAACTACCGCGCTCATCGCAGGTTTGAGATTCAAGGCGGCAGATTCAAGGTGCCCTTCGGACTCGATCAGCTAACCCGGATAACGGACCTCGACTATGTCTTTCGCTCCCGCGCCAGTGAGACCGTCGCTCCTGGCCGCGATACGGGTCTCATGGCCCATGGTCGCTTTTTCAAGCGAGGGCTGAACTACCAAGCGGGCGTCTTCCGCCATGATGGTGACAATGCCGGAAGCGGACAGCGGACTCTTGCCGCTCGTTTCACTGGAACACCGCTTCGCCTATTTCCGGCGCCGCGCTGGCTCAAGGGACTCCGAACCGGGTTCTCCGTGGCTCATAGTGAGCTGCCCGAGGGGCTTAACAGCCTGCGCGGCCGCACACTCTCGCGGGACACATTCTTCAACCGCGTGTTTGTCAATGGAAGCCGGCTTCGTCTGGGAGCGGAGCTGGATTGGAGTTCGGGCCCGTTTTCAGTCAAGGGGGAATTCCTTCGGTCGACCGATACCCGGCGCGGCCAAGGGGTAAGAACACAGGACCTGCCAAGCCTGTTGGCCCAAGGTTGGTATCTCAGCGGCACCTGGGTCGTGACTGGAGAGAAGAAGGGACGAGGACTTGAACCGAGGCGCGCATTTCTCCGCGACGGAGGCTGGGGCGCAGTGGAACTGGCGGCGCGATGCGAGGGGCTGCGTCTGGGGAGTAGCTCGCATCCCGGGCCCGCATTTGTGCACCCCAGAGCGGCGAACCTGTTGGGCAATAGTGAACAGATCTGGACCTTCGGCCTGAACTGGCACCTCAACCGCCACACGAAGATCCAGGCCAATGCGGTGCGCGAAGCCCTTGCAGATGTCCGGCGCAGCCCAATACCCGGGCAAAAGCTTTTCTGGGGGCAAGTTGTCCGGCTGCAGTTGGCGTTTTAGCTACGGGTGCTGACTTCAAGAGTGACATCCAAGAATGAAACTGTGAGATGCGCTTTCCGGGCTGCGCAGCGCAGTTGGAAATATTGCAAACGCTGGTCGGGTTTGTCGGCCACGTTCGATCCCATCTTCGGGAGGCAGACAATGATTCAGGAAACCTGTTCTTTTCAAAGTGAGGCTGAGGTCGCTGCGGTAGTCGGCATCGGGGAGCAAACGTCACACACTTCAACTTCAGCCTATGAGCTGAAATTTCTCATCGACGAAAACAGGGCCGCTGAAGTTCTAGCCTGGGCGCGGCGACACATGGCCTGTGATCCCCACGTGGAGCCATCTCTGGGCGACGCCTATCGGATCTCCAGCCTCTATCTCGACACACCTGCGCTGGATGTCTTTTGTCACCGCGGTTCCGCAGCCCGCTCCAAATTAAGGTTACGTCGTTACGGTGACGAATCCGCAGTTTACCTGGAGCGAAAGCGAAAAACGAGAGACTGCGTTGAGAAACGGAGAGTGCCTGTTCTCGAAGCAGAGATGAGACTCCTTCAAGGTCCAGACACACCGCCTGATTGGACCGGTCGCTGGTTTCACAAGCGCCTGCGGGCCCACCGCCTTCAACCGATCTGTCAGGTGAGCTACGAACGTGCCGCCTATGTCTCGGGAGACCCCAACGACCCTCTCCGCCTCACGCTCGACCGGCAACTCGGATGCGTGCCAGCTACCGAATGGGCCGTGCCCTCCTTTCACCGGGGGCTGGAAATGTTGCCCGGCAAACGCATTCTCGAGCTCAAGTATCGAGGCCTGCTGCCGGCGCTTTTCAAGCGGGCGATCCGCGACCTGCGTTTGAGCCCCACGGCCGTCTCGAAGTACCGTCTCGGCGTTGAGGCGTGCAAGCGCTCTTTTTTTTCATGAGGTATGTCACATGGACTGGCTACAACACAATCTTCGCAACGGTCTGGACATTTCGACCGATGTGCTATTAGCGCGACTGATTCTCGCATTGTTTTTCGGCGCCGCCATTGCGCAGCTCTATCGCCGCACACAAGCCCGCAAGGAAGGGAGTTCCGAAGCTCTAGCGTCCACACTGGTTTTGCTGGCGATCCTGATTGCTTTGGTCACCCAAGTCATCGGCAACAGTGTGGCCAGGGCTTTCAGCCTGGTGGGTGCCCTGTCCCTGGTGCGTTTCCGCACTGAAGTGCAAGACACACGGGACACCGCGTTTGTGATCTTCGCCGTGGTGATCGGAATGGCGACCGGAGGCGGCCATCTGCAGGCCGCTGTGGCTGGCCTGCTGGTGGGAAGTATCGCAGCGATCGCCACCCGCCCGACAGCTGCGCGCGATACCGGTGGCGGCCCGAGCTATGAACTCACAGTGAAACTCGGGATCGGAGAGAACGCAGACGGAGGGCTGACTCGATTGTTCAACAAATATTTGAACGCCTGTCGGCTGCAGACAACGACAACCGCACGCCAGGGGGCCGCCCTTGAACTCTCTTACAGCACTCAACTCCGTCCTGGATGCTCTCCGGCAGAGCTGGTCAGAGAACTGAACCAACTCGAAGGAGTCCAGGCCGTGAGTCTGAGTATCGAATGAGAAGCTGAGAAGAACGCCGAAGGGCATGCACTGTTTGTAGTACCGGCTTTAGCCGGGCCGCCTAAAGGCGGTACTACGAACGAAAACAAAGCTATGTGCTTCTACTCTCGTTCCCATTATTGACCGAGCACGAGGTCTCGACGGGTCCGAAAACTCTCGTAATCTGCCTGACGTTTTCGAAGCTCAGGATCAGTGTGCTCTCTGCCTCGACCGTTGCCTAACACGGAGACTTGTTTGCTGGCAACGCCGTTAGGGGTAGTCACTTGGAGCTCAAGACGCCCTTCGAGCAGAGCCGTAAACTGTGCCTCGACGTCCACAGTGGATACCTTGAGCAGAGGCAGGGGTACTCCATTGACGGTAACTGAAGTCCCCGAAAGTTCGAAAGGCTGAGAGGTCCCGAAGGCGGATTGAGCCACAGCCGCCAGGTTCCTACCATGAATCCTGAGAACACGCGTCGGAGCGATATCGGTTGGAAGAATCTCGACGAAATCGCTCACTTCGGGCAGCGGAGCTAGATCGAAACCGTCAACTTCTTCCCCCGACAGACCGATGGCACGCACGTTCAGGCGGGAGTTGCTGACATCGACGCGGAGATAGTGATGCACCGAATGGCGAACGGCTACGAGCGGGTTCGAGTGCGCCGCGTACAAACCGTAGCCCCCGCCGCCACTGGTCACATACACCGTACCCTTGCCTTCTGTGACGGCTTGCTTTCCCGTCAACGGATAAGTCCTCTGATAGCTGTGTTCGTGACCGTTCAAGACTAGCTGAACACCACGACGCTCGACGATCGGAACTAGATAATTGCGCGCCAGCTCGGATGAAAGATCGTTCTCGTTTGGCCCGCCAGCGAACGGTGGGTGGTGAAAGTACACGATCTTCCAATACTGGCGCGTGGTGCGGAGGTCGTTCTCCAACCAGTCCAGCATGGGCCCCTGGCCGCCAGCCGCAAGCACCAAAGGGGCGTTGCTGTCTACGGAAACAAAGTGCACGTTACCCCAGTCAAAAGAGTAGTAGCGCCCCCGCTCCGACTCGGGCACCGATGCTGTTTGCGGCAAGTTATGCAACGCGAGATAGGGAAACGCATCGCGGGTCATGTAGTCGTGATTGCCGGGACAAGGAAAGAACGGCACACGCTTCATCAAATCTCGGCACGGGTCGAAATAGTAGGACAGAAAATTCTGAAAAGAGCCCGTGGGATATGCGAGATCGCCGAGATGCAACACTAGTGACGGGTTTTCCCGCTTCATCCAACTGGCGAGAGTCTGCTGTTCCACGCTGCCCGATCCGCTGTCGCCGAAGGCCAGAAACGAGAGTGCTCCCGGGCACGCAGTTCGGAAGCTGAGTGGCTCGTTCGCTGTCAGGCTTCCATCGTCCTGAAGAAACCCGTAGAAGTACTCCGTGTTCGGTTCCAGCCCCGCAAGTTCGACTGTGTGTCGGTAGCAGGGAGCCCCAAGATCCGTTTCTGCAGGCAAGAGTTCCTTCACCACCGAACCCTTTATTTGTGCCGGACTACCGCCGCTAGCAAGCCACACCGCGTCCTGCCCTGCTCTGTCAGTTGTCCACGATATGGTAGCGCGGTCGCGCCCAACGTTTTGCAAGTAAGGACAAGGTGATGAAATCGCGGCCCTGGACCTTCGCGGGGCAAACAACGACGCTATCAGGGCTGCAACGGTGGATCGGAAGAATCCCCTTCTATTCAACACAGGGCTCCTCTGAATTGAGGCCGATGGCCATGTATGCTAGCAGAGTCAACGGGCTTTGCGCAGCAGCTCTGTTTCAAGATAGGCGTTGAGTGACTTCGCTGTCGGGCTACCAGGATCGAGCTGGAACGGGAGATTTGGCGTGAAACTGTTAGCACAGGACCGAGCTTGCCGCAGACTTTGTATCGCTCTTCCACTAGCCCCGGGTTAGGAAATTCTTTCGCGCGAGCGACGGGTTGTTTCCAATTTGGATTTGCCTGTAGCAGCCACCGCTCGGAAAGCCGACGAGCATGGTGTCGGTCTTTTAATGACTCCTCAGAATCACTTCATCAGCATGGCAAATCCAAACAGCGTATCGCCTGCGCCGACGACCAGGTATTGCGCGCCGTCGAGCTCATAGGTGATGGGCGCGTTGCTCATACCCGCACCCAGGTTGGCGTGCCACAGGGGCTGACCTGTCGTCGCATTGACCGCGACGAGGTTGTTCGACGGATCGCCCGCGAAAACCAGATTGCCAGCGGTGGAGAGCACGCCTGACCGCGGCCCACCCGTGCCCTCCCATGTGTGACTCCATGTGATTTTTCCTGTCGTGTAGTCGATCGCACGAAGCGACGACTGCGACCATCCTCCACGATCATTTCCAGCCCAGCCTTCTGGTTTTGGGTCGTTGTCGTAGATGTAATAGACGCTGTAGGCGTCGGTCGCATTCACATAGAACAGCCCGGTAGCCGGACTGAAGCTCGGGGGCGGCCAGTTGGCGGCACCAGCCTGGTTCGGAGAAACCAGAGCGCCATCGAGTTGCGGCATTTTGGCCGGATTCGGAATCGGCTGTCCTTTCGCATCCAGACCTTTAGCCCAGTTCGCTTTCGCGAACGTGGTCGTGATGATGTTTTTGCCAGTGATTCGATCAAGCACAAAAAAGTAGCCATTCCGGCTCGCCTGGGCCAGGAGCTTGCGCTTCTGCCCATTGATTTCGCCATCGATGAGAACGGGAGCTTCATTCGTGTCCCAGTCGTGCGTGTCGTGGGGGGAGGGCTGGAAATACCAGACCAGTTTGCCGGTGTCGGGATTCAGGGCAATGATGCACTCCGTGTAAAGGTTGTCTCCCTCGCGCCCCTTTCCGGAGATGACCGGTTGCGGATTGCCCGTTCCGAAGTAAAGCAGATTCAACTCCGGGTCGTAAGTAAACGAACCCCATGTCATGCCGCCGCCATGCAACATCGCCTCCACGCTGGGCCAGCTCTTAGCCTCGGGATCGCCAGGCTGCGGGTGCGTATACCAGCGCCATTGCAAGGCTCCGGTTTCCGGATCATGCGATTCAATGTAGCCGGGTACGTCGAGGTCGTCTCCGCTGACGCCAGCAATCACGTGATTTTTGATCACCAGCGGCGCGACCGAGCCGAAATACATCTGGTCCAGATCGCAGATTGGTGCCTGCCATCGTTTCTTACCATCTTTCAGATTCAGCGATACCAGATTGCAGTCGGGCGTCTCGAAATAAAGCCAATCGCCATAAGCCGCAGCCCCGCGACTGCCAATGTGAATTCCTCCCTTCGACTCCCAGGTGAAGTGCCACACTTCCCGGCCCGTGCGTGCATCGATGGCCCACGCATGATCCGGCAGCGTGAAATACAGGACGCCGTCAACCAGCAAGGGGGTCGCTTTAATCGATCCGCCAAAGCCGCCTCCACCCACGTTTGCGCGATAGACCCAGGCCAGACTGAGTGAACGGATACTGGACTCATTAATTTTGTTCAGCGTACTGAAGCGACGCCCGGAGTAGTCGCCGTTGTACATCGGCCACGTGTCTGTTGGCAGCTCCATCAGCTTGGAAGGCTTCAGCGACTGGCTCTCGAGAGTGGCGACCAGCACTGCCGAAGCGACCAGTATCGTTCCCGAGATGCGCGCCTTCATCATCATTTCAGGGTCTCCAGGTAAGCAACGATGTCGTGCATGTCTTTGTCTGTGTATTGATCGAGCAGTGTGACGTGCATCGCGTATGGATCGTGTTTCACAACCTTCATGTCAGAGGTGATCTCGAATGAGCGGTAGTTGCCCTGCGTATCACGAAGAGCGACGTTGAAGTCATCCAACGTTTGGAGCACGCCTTCAACGACCTCTCCATTCGATTGGGTGACTGTCACGGTAACGGGCTTTGCTGTGACCGGTGCCGCACCGCGCCGGCCAAATCCCACGGAGCGAGGAAAGAGGAACTTCGACTGAATCGTCGGAGGATCGTACTTGCGGCCGATGCCCTTCAGATCGCCGGTGGGTGAATGGCACGTGTTGCACTTCCCTGCGCCGTTAAAGTAGGCCTCACCTGCCTTTGGATCGCCAGTGAGCACGTTTTGAATCTGCAATTCCGAGCCGGTTCGGAGGGTGTTGTAAACTTTCTGGTGCAGAAAATGTGCGAGGTCAGCCACCTGTTCGGTTTTGAGGCTAGACGCGGGTCGTCCGCTCTGCAGAGGATGGCCTTTGGCGAGAAACGGACCGATTCCGTTTCCATAGCGATCGCGCAGTACGATGAGAGAACGAATCAGGTCGGCCCCCTGCTGGTTCCGGGGCAGGCTGGAATCTCCTCCCCGGGCCTTGACACCATGGCAGGTGATGCACTCGGCAATATAGACAGACTTGCCGCGCTCGGCGCCCGCATCGTCGACGACGTGGGAATCGGCTGCACCGGCTCCCAGCGGACCGGGTCCGCGGCCGGTGACTCGTGGCGCGTCGCTACCGGGTCGGTCGCCGCGCGTCGAAATACCGGTAACTACCATATTGGGCCCGAAATGCGAGCTGAGGTACTCGGCAATCTGTACGAGTTCGGATTCGGTGGCTTTGGCGCCGCGACCCACCATCGCATTGACGACAGCCGTCCATTGATCGCGCGTTCGTCCCTTGCCCATCATGATATCCGGACCGTGACAGGTCGCGCCGCAAACCTTGTGAGTGACCTCCCGACCCGCGCCGTCGGGCAACTGAGGACTCGGACGCCCGCTACTCACGGGTCTTTGAGCGGGGACGGTTGCGGTGAATGCCAGCAACAGTGCGAGCGCAACGGGCATGCTGATGTGGGCGCGGACCTTTGAACGCCTCTCATCTTGGAAACGGAACATCACACCCTCCCGCCGTCAATAATACGCTCTGGTTCCTAATAGCGTCAGGGGGCCCAGAAAGAAGACCACGCGAGCGACGCCCTCCGGCGACCAGCCTTGGCTTCAACGCCTGACTTCCTATTTTTCAGCGCAGGGACGACCACTTTCGGCCAAACCCCAAGCCATGGCATTGTCCAGGAACTGGATCATGAGTGGCTCGGCGTACATCGTTCCGGCGTGTCCGAGCGCGGAATACAGTGCATGGCCCTTTCCCACACAATGCCGCCAGACAAGCGGATGATCCGTGCCCATCGAAGCGCGTCCTGGCGTATAGCTCTTTTCATCGACAGAAGCGATGATGTGGAAACCTGGCTTTTTTCGCGGACTCTCGGCAAAGGCGTACCATTCTTCCGACCGATGCCAAACTGCCGGCAGGCCTTTCGTGATGCGACTCTTTGTGTCCTCAATGTGTATGTCGCCCGGCATGATCGACGAATGGCCGATGAATTGAGCGCCGAGCAAAGTATCCACATACCACTTCCAGACCGCAGCGGTCCTGGGGGCAGGAAAAGTTGTGGGGTCACCTCCGGCGCCGTGGATGCCCAGATAGGACCCACCTGCCTCGACCCAAGTCTTGAAAGCGGCGCGTTGCTCCTCGCTGAGAGTATCTCCGCTTGTGTTGTTCCAAATGACAAGCTTGAATTTCAGGAGCTGGTCCCGGTTCATGATCGCGCCGTTTTCCGTGACGAAATAAGGCCATCCCCGTTGTTTTGCAATCACTGCCAGTGCGGCGTTGGAGGCCTGGATCGATGCCTCTTCACGAAATCCGTTCGTCTTGGAAAAGATCAACACTCCGCCGGATTTGAGATCGGCCGGCAACTCCGGAGTGGTCTTGTCGATGGTGGGATTCTGGACAAAGCCCGCGGCCGCACCGCCAAGCTGACCACCGCGCCCACGTCCTCCACGGTTCTCTCCGGCGCTTCCCTCCTGCCCGCCCGTCAAGGGGACGCTAGGCGGACGCCCCGGTTCGGTGTCACGCTGTTCTGGCGCTTTCTGCGCCAGCGAAACGCACAAAGCCATCATGCAAGCTGCTGCTACTTTCCACCATTTTGACATTGGGAATGTCATGCGAAAGTTCTCCTTCATAGAACCACGCCGACGCTGCAGGGCGCTGCTGAAATGGTTTCTTTTTGGGCAACCGGGGCTCGCCCCGACATTTCGTCATTCTAGACTAACTCGTTCTCTTTCCAGCGAGAAAACATGAACGGAGGTGGACCCGGCCGGCGATTTTCATTGGAGGCCACACCGCCTAACGCGACGTGATGTCAGGTTAAGCAATCGCAGCGGAATCCCCTCGGGAGGGGAGAGGGCCGTCAGGCCCTGGGGTGGGATGTGGGAATCGCGAACGGCCCCACCCCGGCTGCCTTCGGCCGTCCTAGAGTTTCTACCTTCTGAGCGGCCGAATGAGAGAAGTGAGAGTTTTGGGCGATTGGATTCTGGGACGTCGGAAGCGTTTGCCCAAGAGCCGTGTTCACGCGGCTTGTTTTGAAACTAAAGGCCAGCCGTCTTACGGCTGGTTTGGCGATGGGAGCGAGGACAAGAGTCGAGCCCGTTTCTAACGGCTTTTCTTCACGCTTTAGCCGCCAAGGCGAATGACTCCAGACGAAACGGATTGGCGTCGAGTTCGAACTCTGAAGCCCGTTGAAACGGCTGCCTGGAGATTGACTGACCTTGCTCACCAGCCGTATAACGGCTGGCCTGAATTAGAAAGAAGCCGCGTGAACTGCGGCTGCAGACCGGCCAAGGGTTGTAGGTCTCACCACAGATGGAGCACGATAACCCGCAGCGCCTGCCTCCAACTGGCTGTGCCCTTTGTTTTCGGAAGAAACTCCCCGGCTACCGTCGGCCGCTACCCCTCCCGAGAGGGCATTCTCTTAGAGCGCGAACCTAAACCGGCTTTTGGTAGTTGAAATTCACGTCTGGCAGGTCGGGAAGATCGCGGAAGTTTCTGGCAAACTCAATGAGATTGGTAATCTCGGCTTCAACAATCTGCTTTCCTTTGTCCGCTGTCGCTTTGAAAGGATCGCCTTCGACACCGCTGCGAGCCGCCCGGCTGTATCGGTTGACGAAGTGAACCGGACTATCGCCAAATAAATCCGAGTACATAAATTTCGAGAGCTTCGAAGGCGTTTCGGCAGCCATCTTCTCGCTCTCGACGAGCTCGGGTTTCAAATGGAGATAGATGGATGTTTCAAATTCACAGGCATGGGCCATACCTCCCGGGAATTCTGACTCTCTGATCTCATCGACGACGTCCTTGCTCAAGTTCCAGTGCGGTAGCGCTGCGGCCAAGGCTGGGGTCGTGTTCACCAACCTGCGGGCCACCAGATTGCAGAGCATCTGATTGCTGCCGTGCGCATTGACGTAAACGATGCAGTCAAAGCCCTGGCGAGTGAGGGAATGGCCGATGTCGTAGCAGAAATCCATGAAGACCTGTTCGCGAATGCTGATCGTTCCGGGAAAGCCCATGTTGTGTTCATTGAATCCGTAGTGTACTGGCGGCACCACGAGAATGAGCCCGTCGGATCGGCGAGCGGCCTCCTCGGTAACGTGTTCCACGGCCAGATTGTCCATGTCCACCGGTAGGTGGTAGCCATGCTGCTCAATGGCGGCCACCGGTACCAGGATTACGGCACGATCCTGAGCAGCCTCCTTAACTTCTGGCCATTTCAATAGACGATAGAGATGCGAACGCATCGTGCCTCCGTTGCTGGTTGGACGACCACTTCATCGAAGCCAATGTCGATCGTGTAAATCTGAATCTGCCGACACCCGGAGTCGCGCGGGTTAGCGCGAGAAGAATTTCAGGGCCTTCGGTGAAGCTTGGTTACGCTCGCGCCAGAATACTGAGTGGATGAAGACCTGCCCGATGATACGAAATTCGCCGCGGCGCCGTTCGAGCGTGTCAGCTATCCTACGGCGGTCCTGCCAGGTGGGCTTTCGCGTAGGAATAGGCCGTGTACGCAGAGATGACATGGCAGATCCATCCCAGAGTTCCGCCACTGCCTATCCAGAGACCCGGTGTAATGATCAGCCAGAAGATCGCCCGCAAGAACTTACCGTTGTAGATTTGTCCTACCCCCGGAATAAGGAAGCTCAAGACAGCCGCGGTGCCAGGGTTCTTCATGACTCCCTTCCTTACTCTCAGTTGGGTTGTGGAAAAACCTTCGTCGGGCCTTCGCTACAGGGATGGTTCGCCGGAAACTAGAGCGTCACGGATCGTATTCCGGCCCGGCTGGAGGGTCAACGGAAATTGATTGCAGGCGGAACCAATAGCAAAAAGGCTGCGGGGAGCGGCCTTGGGGATTTGAGCGTGCTCCAAACTTTTGGGAGCGTGGTTGTCTTGAATCTCGGTGTGGATCCAAACACTACAATGATGCTGGTACGCTATTCTGGTGACCTGGGTACCTGAACGTCTATTGGAGGAATCTGAACACGGATTTCCGGTAGTTGTATTTCGGGTATCTGAACGTTTACGGGAATTTGAAGTCGGATTGCGGGTATCAGAATCTCGGGAAGTTGGACTCTGATCTGAGGGATCTGCACTTGTATTTCTGACATCTCGACTTTTACTCGAACTGCCTTGAGCAACTCGGGGATTTGAATTTGGAGGTCCCGAACGGCATTCCGTATCTCCTGCTTGATTGCGTTGCTGTCCACCGAAATGACGGTTCTTTCGGCCAGGCCGGGAACGCAGAAACAAAGTGCGAGCATGAGTGGGGCAAACGTCGCTTTGAACACATTCCACCTCCATCTTGAGTACGCGAAACGATAACTGCGTTCTATTCCCTTCCCTTTAAACGCTATTCCATTCCCTTTGGACGATCAATTCTTGTTTTTGGACGCAAAGAGGTGGGTTCGAAGTGGAAGAGAGGCTTGGAAGCAGCTTTGGAGACTCTTGCTTCGGCTTTGCGAAGCGGATTAGGTTCGGGATGGGCTGGTTGTGCCAAGTATTGATGTTTCTTGCAAAAGGGTTGATTTCATGGAAATAGATACACGAGCGAAACACGTCCTCCCGTGGATTCCCCCTGCAAATCATGACGAGCTCAGAACTCGAGGGACCGATATGACTTTTCGATCGTGCTATGGTCATTTCTGTAGGGCAGTGGGTGTAGTTCTCTTGAGCTTAATCGTCCCCGCCGGGCTTGCGGCTCAGGGGCCCTCACAGCAACAGCCCAATTTTCTGTTTATCCTGGCAGACGATTTGGGACAACACCAGCTTGGGTGCTACGGAAGCAAGTATTACGAGACACCAAACATCGACCACCTGGCTGCGCAGGGAATGAAGTTCACCCGCGCATATTCTGCGGCTCCCATCTGCTCGCCAACACGTGCCAGCCTCATGACGGGGAAGTATCCTGCTCGCGTGCGCGTCACGGACTTCATTCCGGGCAGCAACAACTGGACTAACACAAAACTCCTGGTGCCCGACTGGAACAAGGCCCTTCCGACTTCTGAAACCACGCTCGCTGAAATGTTGCATGAGGCTGGTTACCTCTCAGGCCATTTTGGCAAGTGGCACCTGAACATTGACAGGAAAAACTATCTGGATCGTCCTGGCGATCCACAATCGCAGGGTTTTGACGACGTGCTGACGACGTACAAGCCGAATGAGGAGACGAATCAGAATCCCGACCCGAAAGACGATCCACACAACGTCCGGCCCATCACCGAACGAGCCATGGCGTTTATTGAAAAGAACAAAGATCGCCCGTTCTTCTGCTACGTGTCGCACAATTCGATCCACCGCCCTGAAATGGATCATCCGGATCGGATCGCCAAATATGAGAAAAAACCCGGAGCCGACAACCGCGACAACCGGCCTGTCCTGGCTGCCATGCTGGAAAGACTCGACTCTGGTGTCGGGAGACTGATTGCCAAGCTGGATGAACTCGGCCTGGCTGAGAAAACCGTCGTCATCTTTTTTGGCGACAACGGAATGTTCGGTGACCCGGAAACTCTGAAGCCTTTGCGCGGCGCCAAAGGTCACCTTTACGAGGCGGGAATCCGAGAACCCTTGATCGTTCGCTGGCCCGGCAAGGTCAAAGCCAATTCGGTGTGCGATGTGCCTGTGATCAGCAACGATTTCTACCCAACGCTGGCAGAACTGGCTGGCCACAGGTTAAGCCAGCCTGATTTGGATGGGATCAGCTTCGTGCCGCTGCTGAGGCAGAGCGGCTCAATCAGCCGAGAGGCGTTGTATTTCCACTATCCGCATTATTCACCTCAGGGTGGCAGGCCAGGAGGAGCAGTGGTTGCCGGTCGATACAAGCTGATCGTGTGGTATGAAAAGGAAGTGGACGCCAAGGATGCACTCGATGCCGTTGAACTCTATGATCTGGATAAAGACATCGGCGAACAGCACAACCTTGCGCGGTCAACACCCGATAAGGCTCGAGCGCTCTACCAGAGATTCAAGCACTGGCAGCACACGGTGGGCGCACAACCGATGAAACGCAATCCCAACTACAATCCCGCACTACCGACAACAGAACGGAGCGATTGAACAGGTTTGACCTTGAGAATGTGGTGAAGTCGGGCAGTGCCCGCCATGAAACCGCCGCCACTTCGTCGCACTCATTCCAGAGGCGCCGACTCTTCGAAAACTGGTCCGTCATCTCCAAACCCTGACCACAACCGAGGCCAGCGGGGCAAAAGCGGAAGAACGATCACTGGGGAAGAAATCTTGTCTTGCAGGAGCGAGGGATGGTGAGCTCGATGCTTTGCCAGCCCATGCTCTCGACTCGGGACGTTACCGTGTTATCCCACGCCGGCGTGCGGAAAACGAATAGGCTCTAGACACAACCGCTCCGATAAAAGGGGTCTGGTTAGTCCTGGCTGGAATCTTTGAACGGGGGAAAGGTCAACGGTGTCCACAATCAAGTCTTGTCCAGAATAACGGACCAAACTGCAGGTCTCCATCCCGTAGACAACCTCCACGGACACGCCAAAGTAGAAAGTCCTGCTCAAGTTCTCTGTGCTGGCATTCATGGTGACCTCCCATCCGATCGTTCACTGTTTCCATCTCAATAGATTGGCAAGTGCAGGTTATCCAATTTTCGAAGGTGGCAACCCGAAGCGGCATGGCTTCGGGTTGCGTGTGACCGAATCGTAGGACTGGTCAATGCCCATTTTCGGGCAACTACTTCTTCAACGTGGACTGAGCTGCTACAACGATGGTGCCACTTTCCGACAAACGTTGCGCCACTTCGCGCTCGAGCCGAGATTTCCGGAGTTGCCGACCCGAATCACTCGAGGCCGCCCAGATCTTGGATAGGAAGTACTGGTCGCCGTAGCGATTGAAGACCAGCTTGCCAAGATTCGAGATCTTTCCGGCCTGCATCCCCGTGGTAAGAACGATCGCTGAGGAGCGCGAGTCCGTACTCTGAATTTGCGTCGCTGTTTGATGGAGGGACTTCACCTGGTATTCGCCAGAGGGAAGTCGTTTATCCCCCACGACGAAGTCGAAAGGAATATCTGCCTTGAGCATGATGGCCTGCGCTTGAGTCGCTGGAACCATCAGCCCGGCAAAGAGAGTCAGTGCTATCAGTGCTTGATAGGCATGCTTGTACATGGGACCTCCTTAAGGTCTTTTGAAAGGGTCGGGGCGAAGCGAGCCCAACCTGGAGAAGCTCTCGGTGGAATCGGTCGCGGGACCTCTTGCTTCACCACCGTTGATCGATCACGTCGTGAATTGCAACTCGCCTGCCAGATGCTTGAGACGGGGATCTCGATGACGGTGGTTTGCCAGGAACGATTTGATTTGGCGGGAGATGACCTCTGCGCTGCCAGTGATCGAGAGCTAATTCTGGTGGTCAGAAAAGCACAATGCGGAGGAGTTGATCAGATAGCCCGGTAGCGGATGAGATAGAGTGCCCGTCAGGGTGGGGTCATGCGACACGAAACCGCGAATCGTCACCAGGTCGGCGGTATCCACAACAAACTCTCGTCCTTGAAAGCGGATCAAAGAACAGTCTTCCATCCTGCTGATCACTTCCACTCTTAACCCAAAATAGCTTGCCATTGTCTTTGCGCTCATTGTCCACCCCGCTTTGCATCCCCTTCAGCGACCCTCCGCGTGCGAGGATCGGGGAACAGATCCGCCGCTAACAACCCTGATTAACGCCAGGAAAGCAGGCCAACCAACTTGGGTCACGCTAGCCTGTTTTTCTACTTCTTTATGATAACGGTGCAAAGGGCATTTCATGCGAGCCATCCCTGCCACCACCCAGTGACGGGCACATACATGGCTACTGCGCATGAGGCGAGGTGAAAGCGGAAGAACTATCACGAGGGAAGAACATTTTGTCTGGCACGACCGAAGATGATGAGCACGATGCTTTGCCAGCCCATGCTCTCGCCTGACTCCAGACGCTATCGTGTTATCCCACGCTGGCGTGCAGGAAGCGAACAGGCTCCGGACACCGCTCCGGTGAATGAGATCTGGTCAGTCCTGGCTGGATTCTTTGATCAGGGGTGAGGTCGTCGGTATCTACAATCGAGTCTTGCCCAGAAAAACGGACCAAACTGCAAGTCTCCATCCTGTGGATAACCTCCACTGACAAGCCAAAGTAGAAAGTCCTGCTCAAGTTCTCTGTGTTCGTATTCATGATGACCTCCCATCCGATCTTTCTCTGTTCCATTTCAACCATTGGCCGGTGCGGGTTATCCAATAACCTTCGAAGATGGCAACCCGAAGCGAGCATGGCTTCGGGTTGCATGTGACCGAATCGTAGGTTTGAACAGCTCGACCGAACTGCTCAATGCCCACCTTCGGACAATTACTTCTTCACCGGTGACTGAGCTGCTATAACCGTGGTTCCACCGTTCGACAAACGTTGGGCCACTTCGCGCTCGAGGCGAGATTTTCGCAGTTCGCGCCCCATATCACTCGCAGCCGGCCAGATCTTGGACAGGAAGTACTGGTCTCCATAGCGATTGAAAACCAGCTTGCCGACGCTCGAGATCTGTTTGGCCTGCGCCGCCGAGGTCAGAACAATTGCCGAAGAGACTGCATCCTTGCCCTGAATCAGCGTTGCCGTCTGATTGACTGGCTTCACATTGTATTCGCCCGAGGGAAATTGCTTGTCTCCCACGACGAAGTCGAAAGGAATGTTTGCCTTGAGCATGGTGGACTGCGCTTGTGTCGCTGGAACCATCAGCCCGGCAAAGAGAGTGAGTGCTATCAGCACTCGATGGGTATGCTTGTACATGGGACCTCCTTAAGGTCTTGGTTTGGTTGCGGCTGAAGCTCGCCGACGACCTGACTTCAATCCGGTGGGTTGGCTGCGCAACCAACTGCTTCACACCGTCGATCTGGATCCCCCCTTTTTGTCAACCGCTGGCGGTTTGGGTTCTCATGAAACCCTTATTTGACTGATTATGGCGGGAACCCAAAAACGTTTCGGGGACGGGAGCCTCTGGCTGGCCCATGTCGTGCGATGCCTCAGTAGGCATGAGGTTCTGAAGCCGGCCGTGGAGCGTGAATGTCTCGTCGGCCTGAGCCGGGGCTCCAGGCATCGGAGGGAATTGCTTCTTGCCTCCTTCACCGCGGAGCTGCCAAAGAATTGAGAATTGGTCCGGAGCGGCAAAGAAGCGTGCGAGAAGGAGCGCCCCTGCTCTAGCCCGTTATGTGCTCCGTTGCGAGAATTTTGTTCTCGTTATCTTTGGAGTGCGCAGTCACGACTGCGCTCTGTCCGGGCGCGACGCGTCGCGCCCTCCGAAAGCGGCGACACGTCGCACGCACTCCAAAATCGCACCGAACAGGTGAGCCATACCCGGATATCAAGGGTATCGCCCTTGATTAGTTGGAACGGGCGCTCCGCGAGAGTTGTCGGTCAATTCAGACCATCACGGATGGCGATGTCACGATTCAGTTGGTTTACAACTCCAGTGGATAGGCGGAGATGAGAGGGAGGTTAAAATCTCCTGATGCTGTGCCTCGCAAAACAGCAGTGGCACCTTCTGCGACCTTCATCCCCCGTGCCTCGCCATTTCGGCGAAAGCCGGAACCTATCGCCATTGGAAAAGGGAGACCGAAAGTAGAGATTCCAAGGCTGCCGCGGGCTTGGCGGACAAGTGGTCAGAGTGACGGCGCTTTCAGGCGGAGTCTTCGAAGTCAGTGTTGTTGGGCCCACCTCAAGCGAGTTTCTGAAATGGATTGCGTGCCAGAGGCATATCAAGGAGGAAGGTAGCAGAGAACCGATCAAACCAGGAGTCAGCCGATGTCCTTATGGCACTTTCTCTTCGTGATCTGCGTGGCTGAATCCATTGGTGAGATTCTTTGGATCCTATGGTGCGATTCGGACCCTGACGGAATAGGCTCGTCTACCTTGAGAAAGACCCAACCGGCCCGCTTCGCGTCCCCGGTTCCATCGTCGAAGAACTAACCCAGATTCTCCTGCTGAGGATAGAAATTACTGGAGCAGAACCCTTTACAAGCTGATAGGAGGGGCGATAGACTGCCAGGTAATTTCTCGCTTAGAAGAAATTAGTTTCCTCCTGAATCCTGGCTCCGAGTTTTTTCCGCAATTGTTAATCGCGGACGTCCAAGTCCGGCGTTGAGCACAGTCTTTTCCGATTCAATGTAGGGCAGCATTTTTTCGAGGACACAAACGCGAATTTGCACTCCGGATGGGGCGGAATCTTGGATTCCTTCGTTTAGGGACGAAATGTTTCTTCAATTGGTGTCATTGGCAATTGAAGGAACAAGGACAGGCCGTCGCGCCTTGCTGTCGTTCCCAAGGGCCGGTGCGTTCTCTTTTCTGGCTGGGGGCCTCTGGCTTCGCGCTTCGATCGCCCCAATAGCCGCTTCGACTTGTTTGCAGGTAGGTTGCAACGCACCCTCTTCAGCGACCGGAGCAGCGCTCCCTTTGGATTCTCAAGTCTATTGGGACGCATTTTGCCACCGACTGATGAGAGGGGTGCAGGTAGGTACGAAAGATTCTCTCCTACTCGAAACAGGCGACTTTCCCAGTGATCTCGAACCAGACTGAATATTTTACTGCAATGAGTATCCTGCACAGACCTTGGGCTAGCCTGAAATCTGTAACCAGAATGAAGGAGTTTCTGCAATCTTCCTGAGACCGTAGGACGGTTTGAATTCTCTATTCGGAGGGAAAACGCAAAGGAGCCGCTGCAATGGCAACAAGACAATGGACTGTGATGGTCTACCTGGGCGCCGACAACAATCTAGGCGTCGATTTCCTGTGGAACCTCAAGGAAATGCAGGAAGTTGAGGAGGTGGGACCACGCAAGGCAGTGACTGTGGTCGCGCAGTATGACCCCGGTCAGGGTATTCCTACACAACGTTACGTTATCAACCAGGAAAGTTTCAAAGGACGCGAGAAATTCATCGAGGAGCCATCTGGTAGGGACGGCTGGTTGATACTCGACGATGATGGAATCGATGAAATCCCAACAGTGAGTGCACTAGTCAAGGCTCTCGTAGGTAACCAGCTAAAAGAGATCGCTAGGGATTGCGCAACAGAAGAGGGCAAGCTCATGGCGGAACTGGTCACTGATTCTGAGCTACAGCGGAAATTTGGGTTGAAAAAAGGCGAACCACTAACCGAGCTACAAGAACTCCTGCTCAAGGGGTATTTCAGAACCCCAGAAGGTCTGAGCAAATTGCGTAACAATACGCTAAGGAACCTGGTTTTCGGGTTCGAACTCGCCAGAGCAAAAGAGGAGCGGTTCAGGGAGTATGAGACCACGTTGGAAGGTTCTAAAGACCCGAAAAACAAGAACACCGGCGACCCTACGAAGCTGTTGGAGTTCATTCTTTGGTGTATTACTACCTATACAGCTGACAATTACATGGTCGTTTTGGCAGGTCATGGAAGCGGAGCGGTCGAAGATTTCCTTTTGAAAGACGAAAACTCGCGAGATTCTCTGACTCTGCACGAGTTGCGGGACGTTTTTGAACTCGTGAAACAGCAGCAGTTAGGTAAGAAACTCGCGATTCTCGGTATGGACAGTTGTCTGATGAGCATGGCGGAGGTCTACTATCAGTTGGTCGGAAGTGTTCAGCATTTAGTGGGAGCTGAGGGTTTCGAACCTAGCGCGGGCTGGCCTTACCAGAGGATTCTTGACTCATTGATCAAGCGAATCATAGCGAATCCGAAGAGAAAGGTACGAGCCGAAACCTTCGCCAAGGATATCGTTGACAAGTACGTCCTCTACTACTTTGACTACGCCTTGGCGGGACTATCTGTTGACCTCGCAGCTTGCAAGATTGTGGAGGATGATTCACTAGCCGTCGCAATCGCACAATTGGGTTTGAGTCTCAAAGCCAGGCTGCTGGAAGAAGATCCTGCAGGCTTGGAACTAGTCATATCAGCCCGTCGAAATGCCCAATGCTACAAGTTCGACCAATATGTCGATCTCGTGGACTTTTGCAATAAGTTGAAAGATGAGGTGATTAAGTTGAATGAAAGCGCCGCAAATGACAGGCTCGGTCGGCTGTGTACCAAAGTCAAAAATGAGGTCCTAAAGGTCGTAAAGAATTCATCCTACGTGGGGACCGAGTGCCAAGAGTCCAACGGGTTATCCGTTTACTTTCCTTGGAATTCTGTTCCCACAGCCTTTTGCGAAGGTTATGAACAACTTGAGTTCACCCAGCGCACAAAGCTCACCGCCACCCAGATTGCCGTTCTCAAAGTACCACGTGGGGTCACCCGGCCCTCAGACTTCACCCTGCACACAAACAGTGAGTGGTATCGGTTCATTGAGACGTTTACGGAAAAGATGCGTGCGCTTATTCCCACGGAGGGGGCGGGGGGAAAGACGTTGTTTTCAGCTAAAACCCTGCATTCAGGGACAACCCTCTATAACCAACCGCCTAGCCTATACAACCAACCGCCTAGCCTATACAACCAACCGCCTAGCCTATACAACCAACCTCCTAGCCTGGGATCAGGAGGGTCTTTAGCAATGGCATATTGC
>Ga0180085_1000023_pt1 | contig 39656 bp, 27 predicted proteins | sample EasRiv730_16_10D_FD_123013 | JGI IMG/M metagenome (GOLD analysis project Ga0180085, IMG submission 123013) | Soil microbial communities from meander-bound floodplain in the East River, Colorado, USA - East River metaG ERMLT730_16_10D | ecosystem: Environmental > Terrestrial > Soil > Floodplain ... | reverse complement strand
CGCAAGGAGGCGTGGTACCGGTTGGAAGTGGCCAAGCGTCGCCTTGTTTACAGTCTGCTGAGTCTGGGCCTGCCTGTTGAAAACCGGGTCGACAATCCGACGCAAGGCCTGGCCTTTGAATTCCTGGCCGATTCAGATGCGTCCCAAGCAGGGCCTCGTCTTACCGGGCATTTGAACGGAGTGATTGTCATCAACCTAGCGGAGGCGGATGATGCGGAGCGCGAGAAGCGGAGGCGCCAGATGCACGAACCGTACCGGACGCTTCTAGGGCACTTTCGCCATGAGAGCGGCCACTACTATTGGGACAGGCTCGTTAAAGATAGTGACCGGATCCATGGCTTTCGCGATCTCTTTGGGGACGAAAGGGAAGACTACGCCGAAGCATTGAGGCGACACTATGAGCGGATCCCCGCCGACTGGCAGCAGCGATTTGTCAGCGCGTACGCCAGTGCTCATGCCTGGGAGGACTGGGCCGAAACCTGGGCGCACTATTTGCACATGGCCGATGCACTGGAAACCGCGGCTGCCTGTGGACTCGCCCTTCGACCCCATCGGCCCGATGAGCCATCCCTGAACGCTAACGTGTCCGGCAGGCCCAGGGCATCCTTCGATCGCATGATAGATGGTTGGTTTCCCCTGACGTATGTCCTCAACAATTTGAACCGCGGCCTCGGTTTGCCCGACAGCTATCCTTTTGTCCTGTCCACGTTGGTGATTAACAAACTCCGATTCGTGCACGACACGCTCAACTGCGCATAGCAGTTGTGGGACTAAGGGTTTCTTCTTATTGCGCTCTGATGGTTCATTCACTCTTGACGGCTCAGAAGCGAATTCAACTTCACTCGACCCTCTTCGTGTGGCACCCATCGAATTCCTGATAGAGATTCGTCAACGTGACGACTCGTGCTGCCCCCGTAAGCAGCAGATCCCCTTCGATCGATGGCCAGAAGCTGGTCATCCTCCGCAGTGACAAACGGAACTCATTTCCAGGATTGACCATTTCTCGACGCTTGCCGGTTTCAGAACGAGCGCGACGGGTGCTGAGTCTGGCAGCTCAGCCGGGCGAAGTTTCTAAACCATTTTTGGTTATATGCCGACATATCTGGCGAACACCTTCTCACCGGGAGCTTTCATTCAATGGCGGTTGAATTCAACACCATTCCACCCAGACAACCGCGATTTGAGGTCAAGATGCCGATAACCGTCAGCGGAATTGACAAGGATGGATGCTACTTCAGCGCTGCCGCGGAGACTGTCAACGGGAGCACGGGAGGCATGGGGCTACTGCTGGATCGAGAGCTGTACCCGTTTACGACCCTCGTGCTTTCGATTCCCCGCGATCAGCGAACTCTTCAGATTCAAACTGAGGTTCGCCACATTACCCCATACAACGGGAACAGACGGCTGGTCGGAGTGAAGTTTCGCAAGGCCGCAATAGTCTAGCGGCAAATCAGCCACAGGCGGCACCCACTATACAACTTGATGTCATGCCACGCTGCGGTCGCTGACCCCTGCCCCAGAACACAGAAGCCAGCAGAACAAGTTTGTCAGCATCAGGTGGGAATTCTCGGAAAGGGAAAACTATTCGCTGCGCGGTCCGGCGGGCCTCTCCAAGGGACTCGCAGGAGTGTTGAAGCCGACACGCTCGATTTTGGGCCACGCACCTTTTCCGGCAACAAATTCCCAGAGTCCCCGCACGCGCCAAAGGGTGTTGAGCTGGCGGTAAGGGAAGTGTTCCAGGAAGCAGGCAAGGATCAAGCGTGACAGGTCTCGCGACTCGTTATAGCGGTGGTAAGTCATTTCTTCGATGACGACGGAACCAATCGAGATCAAAGTGCCGAACAGGTAGCCAAACAGGAGAAACTCGACAAAGAATTTTCCGCTGAGCAAACCAAGACAGGCTGCGGTAATCATGGTTCCCCACCCAACAATCTCCATCAAAGGGGCAACACACTCGAAGAGCCAGTGGTAGGGTAATGCCAGAAAGCCGATTCGGCCGTATCGGCGATTGAACAGCATGTCTCGACTCTGCCAAAGCACGTCGGTCAAGCCGCTCTGCCAACGGGCTCGCTGCCGCGCCAGCGACTTCATGGAAGAGGGCACTTCTGTCCAACATACTGGGTCGGGGACGAAGCCGACTCGGTATTCCTCATTTTTGTCGCGCAGATGTCGATGCATACGAACGACCAAGTCGAGATCCTCTCCGACAGTGGACGTTCGGAATCCGCCAATCTGGCGGCATAGGTCGCGCCGAAATACGCCGAAAGCTCCTGAAATGATGAGCAGCATGTTGAACTCCGCCCATCCCTGACGTCCAACCAGGAACGCCCGCAAATACTCTACGACCTGCATAACTTCCAGAAAGCCTTTTGGCAGTCGCACTTTGCGGACAGCGCCGTCAGCGACTTCAGTTCCGTTGACAACCCGTACGATGCCTCCCGTGGCAACGACGCGATTCGGGTCGCTCAACACTGGCGCCATGATGCGCAACAGAGCGTCTTTTTCCAGAATGGCGTCGGCATCAATGGCACAGACAAAAGGACTGGACGCTGCGTTGAGCGCGGCATTCAGCGCGTCTGCTTTTCGTCCATTCGACTCTTTGTCCAGAACCAGCAGGCGGCGGTCAACGCTGCTCATATAAACGGCGCGCACGGGTTCAGTTGCAATCTCTGAAACGTGCAGCATGTCGGTGCGCGTCAGTTCGAAGTGCCGGGTCAATTGGCCCAAGGTCGCGTCGGTCGAACCGTCATTCACCACGACAACTTCGAGTTCAGGATAATCCAGTGCCAGCAATGATCGGACCGATTCGACAATATTCCTTTCTTCATTGTGGGCTGGAACCAGAATTGAGATTGGCGGCGCCAATGAGGATGCGCGAAGGCGGTCCAGCCAGAGATTTTTGAGGCGTCGTTGCTGGGCAAGCGTTGCCATGATGGAAGCTGCGAGCAGCGCCAGATAGACCATATTGGAGCCGAGGTAGTACAAGAACAGCAAGTAGTTTGAAGTCTGCAGGAACTCGTTCATGAAGCCAGCACCTCCAGATGTGGGCGTTGGCTTTCCTGAGAAATCCTAAGCCTGTGGATGAGCCAGCGCAGCACACGCCGTTGCCGCCAGCTAAGGAGGTTGAGCTCTACCTGCTCAAGCTGCTCCAGGAATCGCTTGTCGCCCGACTGGGCCACGAGGCGAGCCAGCAGCCCTCGGGTCCGCCAGTTTCGATGATGCAACAACAGATCGATCAGAATGCGCTGTGAGCCGCAACGCAAAGCCTCGAGCAAAGCAGGTTCGGCCAACTCTCGCCTTTGAGGATCGGCCAGCGCGTTGACGAGTTCCGAGATCCGTCCAGAACGCTGCATTTCGGATACAAGTGCCTGAAGCGCATAGCGGTCGTCTGTTTGCCGCGTGAGATAGAAAATCTTCTCCTCTTCTCCTTCGAAGCTGGCTAGTGCCGAAGCGGCTCGCAGGCGCACGTAGCGATTGGCGTCCCGCAGCCCTTCAATCAACAGTGGAATAGCTCGGCGGGTCTTCAGCTCACCCAACGCGACAATCGCGCGAAGCCGTACGAACCACTCTTCGTCAGTTGCCAGCCGCGACAGGGCGGTTAGCGCATAGGGAGGGCGAGCCACCGCCAGAGCACGGGCAGACGAGGCGCGTACTTCAGCCGACAGGTCGGAAGCCAGTTCCAACAGGTCGCCCTGGAGGTTCTCGTCCGCGGCTTCGGCCAATACCCGCGCCAGAATTGGTCTCAAACTTTCGTGGTGACGCTTGAGGTCTGCGAGCAGCAGAGAAGCGTTGTGCTGGAAGCAATTGAGCAGCGCGCTCTGAAGGGTTTGTGGCGGGCACTTTGAAGGCCCCTGGGCCAGCCGATCCAGAATGGGCTTGGCAGCCTCCGGGCTTCCAATTCGACCCAAGCCACGCACTGCGTCGACGGCTGTTTCTTCATCAGGATCGTGCAGCGCATCTGCCAGAGCCGGAATGCTCTCGGCAATGCGCATGCGCCCGAGAGCAAGGATAGCCTGGCGGCGCTGCCATCCACGGAAACGTCGCACCTCACGAATGCGCTTGTCGAGCAAACCGCTGTTGCGAAGCCGTTCCTGGAGGAGATGCGCCTCTTCCGGTTCGGCGACTTCCAATCGGTCCAGGATGATTCCCTCAACAATCGGCCGGTCAAGGCGATCGAAAAACCAGCTCTCGGATGGGATACCCCCACTGACAATCAGATGCCAGTTCTCACGAATCTCACGTGTGCGACGATTCAGACGCTTGAAGTACCGGCTCCGAAGTGTACGGCGCAGCAGAATGAAACCGAGCAACAGCGCGATACCTGTTGCAGTGGTGCCCAGAGCTTCCACCACGACCGCAGCGGGACCTTGCAACGTGAGGCCATCAAAAACGGATGCCATAGTTCACTCCGAAACTGGTTTGCGATCGGCCCTGCGACCGGCTTTGAAAGCTGCCGTAGGTGTTTATTTCCTGCCCGGATGCCAGGCGGAAATTCAGCCCGCTTCCCCAGGTTCGTGCGGAGAACCGGCCGATCTGGTCGAGCAGACCGAAGTTCTCCGTTCCCGAGCCGAAGAGCAGGTGGCTACCGATGTGGCGAGTAATCGGAAAGCTCAGTTTGGTCCAACCGGAGGGTTGCCACTGTATAGAGCTGCCGGTCAAGTGGCTGCGAGCGGCGGAGACGCGGAAGAGCCAGGTCCAATCCTTGGGTAAGTAGAGTATAGCTCCGGGAGATAGCGCCAGCACCCTGGCGTCCCTGTACCAGAGCCAGCGTTGTTGATAGGTCAATTCAACGCCGCGAACCGGACCCAGCCCTCGACTTTGAAAACCCTTCCCCAATTCAAAGAAAGCCTCATTGCGCGGGATGACACCCCGGTCCTGGGCGGCTGCACCGCCCATTGTCAGATTGGCCGAGCTGCCAAGGCGCACCGTCGATTCGGTGCCAAACCGCATGGCCCGCTCGCCAAAGCGGTCATATTGTGTCGCCGAAAAAGCCGAGTGAACGCGCGAATTCAGCCGCGAACGGATTCCAGCCGTTACAGCGCTGCCGTTTTGGGCGAAGTTCAACAGGTCCACATCGCTTCCAATGCGGATTTCATGACGACCCAGTTCTCGCGATTGCTCCAGGCCGGCTTTGGCTTCGGCGGACGAGGCGTCCTGCGCTAGCACTTGACGGTAGGCTTGTTGCGCTTCGCGGTTGCGGCCCAGGTTCTGAAGGGTACGCGCGCGCTTCAGCTGACAATCGTGCCGCGCCGGGTTGGCGCTGCACGTCTGTTCCAGCACTGGAAGTGCTTCCCCGTATCTTTTCTGCCAATTGAGAACGTCGGCGAGACCCAGTTGCAGGTCCGGATCTTCGGGAGCCAGCTTGACGAGCTCACGATACTCGGCCTCTGCCTCGCTCCAGTGGTTCGTCCAGGACAGGAGCCGCGCGTTCCAGGTTCGCGCATCCAGATCTGCGGGATACGCTTCCATCCATCGAGTTACCACTTGCTTTGCCTCGGTAAAGCGGTTGGTTCCAGCCAGTGCTCGAACCTGCTCCGACCAGCTGGCGCCGTTCTCTTGCGACAGACCCGCGGCGCTTGACCACAGGCAAACCACCAACACGGCTAAAACGAAGCGTGCCCGCGGGCGGCAGTTCTGTCGACGAATGAATTGAAAAGCTCGGTTCATGATTCCGAATGACTCCTTGTTTGAGAATCCTGAGGTTCGGCGCAACGCCATTCCGTGCGGCCCAAGCGACGCGCTGCTTGGTCGAAATCCCGCGCAGTCTGAAACAACTTGTTTTATCGGCAGATTTCGGAAAGGCGATTACTGCGGAGTTTGCGAAGGGGAATTCAGTAGACGGCGGTACCCCAGGTAGTCATGCACGGCAAAGCCGGCGAAGGAAGAAAAGTGGCTCAGCTCACGCTGAGCCTCGGCCATCGTCTGGTGCATCTGATCCCGTCCGAGGCTGGAAAAGGTAAGCCTGTGCCCCGGCACCAAGGTGGTATTTCGGACCGGCCACCAAAGAAGAGAGACCAGGTCGATGCCGCGTGCTTCAAGTTCACTGCGCAACGCAAGCCAATGGGACGGAGACACAAGGTGCAGGGTTGCTGCATTGTTGCCAGGAACCAGAACTACAAACCTGGAGTTCGGGACCTTACGGTTGAGGTCGATCGATGGAACACCGCCGAACTCGATCAGTTCTTCGTCAGGGAGCTCTGTGGTTTCAAGACCAACAAAAACTGTCTTGCTTTGTTTTGACGCATAGGCCAGCTCATCCTGAGCCATCGCGATCACTCCGTCGGCTCCGTAGGCTGCCGTCCGGTAATCCATGATCGCTACTTCATCCACCAGATCGATCACATGTTCGCTGGCCCGTTTGGACACGCCGCGGAACGCGATGGGCATCGGTTTCCCAGTTAGCTCGTCGGTAGCGTCGTACCAGAAAGGAATGTCCACGCCAAAGTGGGTCTGGGAGGGCTTTGTCTTTTGAACGATCTTTTCCAACAACGTGAGATACCCTTGGAGAAATGCTTGCCGGCGAGGGCCGGCGAATCCTTTGAGCAGATAAGGCTCGACGTCGTAATGAATCCCCGAAAATCTCTCCGAAGGCTCAGATTCCCGATTGTAGCGGATCACGTTTTCAACGGTGCGGAGGACGCCGTCGTGCCACTCCGGCAAGGCATAGTTCTTAAAGCCGTCGAGAGCCGACACCGCCAGACCAGCGCGATTCAAGGTCGCAAGGAACGGTCGTAGCTTGTCTGGATCAAGCGTGATCTCTCCAGGAATACTGCCCCCGGTCTTTCCTTCGGGCAACTGCAGAAAGATTCGAGAGAAACCCTGACCCCGGAGAAAGCGGAGTAGGTCCTGCTGCAGTTCCTTGCTCGCCAGAATCTCCGCAGTGTTCCACACCCAGAGCGCCTTCTGGGGCGGTTTCGAATCCGATTGATTCATCACGGGTGGCGACAGTTCCGGGAGCGGGGAAGCAGTGGTACAGAATGCGAGGTCTTTAATTTGGATCTGACCCATACCGTTATTGAGGGGTTCGAAGATCAGGCCCGCCAATTCGCGGCGATTCAGTTGACGGGGAAACTGCGAGAGCGGAACCACGACCCGCTGCCACACGGAACTAACCGTGCCCTGCGCTAAAAATGCTGCGGCTTCTCCAATGGGCTGAGCATCGCCCAACCGCTCCCAGCGGGCATCTGAGGCCTTGAGCAAGATATGCTCGGTTCCGGTTTGCCCGCGAATCCAGAATGTCAGCAACGAAAAGGGCGTGGCATCGAAGTAACGACGTTGCCCAGCGGACAGCTTGAAGTCGAACAGGTGAGTCCACACGCCACAAAAGCCCGCAGGCGTCTTGACAAAGTCGAGTGTCAGCCCGAGACGGCCATCCGGCCCCGCCTGCAGCGAAGCGCGGGCGTTGGACGGCTCCTTCCGAAATACGTTGAAGTACCCGCCCAGCCGATTTGTGTTACCGAAGTCAAAGCTCGAAACCTGAAAGCAGTTGCCGCTGAAGTCAGGCCGTTGGCTCACAACCGTCGTCGCCGGTTCAGCAGGAAGGCTTGTCCCAAGCGCATAGAGATGCAGTTCATCGCCGTTCCTGGCGTGGACGATGCTGAGCTGTCCCCTGCGGATCGCTGTCCAATCGCGTATTTCCCAGTCGCTGCTTGAAACGGGCGTGGATAGGGGTGTCGGCGACTTTTCCTGGGGCAGGATCGTCGAGGTGAGGAAACAGACCAGCATAAGGAAAACCGGAAGGCGCATCAGCAGATTCTAGCAGCAAGCAACAGAGGGGGAAGCGGAGTTTCTCGCCAGCGATCTTGCAACGTGTCCTGGAACCGAGCTGCCGGGTCCAGGCTGAGGGTTGGCAGGACCGTCGTCATTCCGGCCAAGTGAAGCGCGAGCCGGAATCCAGGCTGGATTCCCGCTTTCGCGGGAATGACGAACCGAAGCACACCAGGTATGGGTTGCTGCGCCACTGCAGCTCAGCGGGTTTTCAGACACCTCGTAGGGAAGCGGATGCCACTGGTGCGAAAAGCCGTGCTCGTTCGAGGATGTCGGCGAGCGGCCTCCAGCACTGGGCGACCGCTACCTTGCGAACCTTCACTCCAACAAACCGCTTGCTGCCGTTTAGTCATGATGTGCCGAGGAGTGGCGGAAGACAGGCACCCCGTTTGAAACCAGCGCAAAGTTCCAACCGCCTCGCGGTTCAGACCTTCTTTCTCGCGATCGGGGACAAGCTTCCCTTCCGCGCTTCCATTTTATGGAACTCGGCTGCCCCGGAGGCCTAGACCGTTTCCGTTTCGGTCAAAAAGTCTCAAAGCCCGTCCAACCTGGCATTTGCCGGGAAGTGTCTTATCAACAACCGCTTCTTGACTGCCTGCCGAATTCCCTTTTCCACCACAGCCGTGGTGAACAGTTTGCCAAACAACATTACGTCCGTCATCAGTACGCCGGATCATCCATCCCGTGAAAAGAAGCGCCAAGTGACGCATACGGGCTGGGCAACGATTCAACAAAAGGAATTCAACTATGCAACGCACCACCAAATCCGTCCTTTGCATCTTGTCACTCGTCATTGCCATTGGGCTGTGGCTGAAGGCAACGGTCATTCAAGTTCCTAGCGGCACTTGGGCGCCTGCCGGAAACATGGCGGAAGCTCGCTCCAGCGCTGCATCCGTCCTTCTGCAGGATGGCACAATTCTGGTGACCGGTGGCGAGGGCGCGTCTGGTGCGCTGGCCAGCGCGGAGTTTTTCAACGTCGGCTCGTTTGCCGCAGCGCCGGCCATGAATGTGGCGCGGAGCGGACATGCCGCCGTCATGCTAAAGGACGGGCGGGTGCTGGTGACCGGAGGAAAGACTAGCGGTGGTGGCGTGACCAACGCCGCTGAGGTTTATAGCCCGGCAATGAATAGCTGGATCGTGATCGGTAGTATGGCTGATGCGCGGTCAGGACACACGGCCACTCTCCTGAAGGATGGGCGTGTCCTGCTGGCTGGTGGTGAAGGCTCTGCGGGCGCGGTCTCGACGCTGGAAGTGTTCGACCCAGCGGCCGGCACATTTGCATTCGCGGGAACGATGTCGTCGTCCCGCATGGAGCACGCCGCGGCGTTGCTGGCGGATGGACAGGTCATGATTGCGGGTGGCTCGAACGGGTCCGTGGCGCTAGCGACTTCGGAAATGTTCAACTCGGAAACAGGCGTGGTCACTGCTGGCCCGGCGCTCTCAACTCCGCGAGCAGGCACCTCGGCGACGACGTTACTGGATGGCAAGGTATTAATCGCCGGCGGCAACAACGGCTCGGCGGATTTGGCGACAGCCGAAGTTTACGACCCAACTACGGGCGTTGTCTCCGTGTTGGGCAGTTCGCTGGTGGCAGCACGCAGGAATCAACTGGCGTTCCTGCTGCCGAACAACAACCATGTCCTCATTGTTGGCGGATCTTCCGGCGGAACGGCTCTGGCGACGACGGAACTTTTCAGGCCCTGGGATGGCAATTTCTATTCAACAAGCTCCATGTCTGCCGGCCGCACTGGCGCGTCAGGCAGCCCGCTCGCGCTGGACGGGTTGCTCCTGGTGACGGGTGGCAGTGGCGTGTCTGAGCTTTACGGTTTCGCGACCGTAAAGACGGACAAGGATGACTATGCACCGGGCGAGCTTGTCACGATGACCGGCGCCGGATGGCAGCCAGGAGAAACGGTGACCCTGTTCTTGCATGAAATCAACAATCCTGATCCCCATGATGACCTCACATTGACGGCGGTGGCGGACTCATCCGGTAGAATTTCTAATAGCCAGTTCGCACCGGATGAGCACGATCTCGGGATTCGTTTCTATCTCACGGCCAGCGGTGCGAGCTCCAAGGCACAGACGACGTTCACGGATTCCAGGCCAAATACAGTCAGCTTGAGCCCGGACACCTTTAGCGTCGCGCCCGGCGGTACCGCCACTTATACGGTCACAGTAAACTTTAACGGCTCCGGTAGCTCCTGCACTTCGCCTCTAAGCGTCACCACAGCACTACCTACAGGAGCGACCGCCACTTTTGTTCCGGCTTCTGTTACCAGTACAGGTGGGAACGCTACCTCAACGTTAACTATCACCACCACGGGTGCGACCCCGCTAGGCTCGACCACGTTTACTGTGCTAGCCGGTAATGGTGGTGGTACCTGCCAATCAGGTACGGCAACGAACACCGGAACTCTGATCGTATTTGGCGCGGCAACGCATCTGGCCTTTGGGCAGCAGCCGACCAATGCAGACGCGACTGCACCAATTGCGCCAGCCGTAACGGTACGAGTTCTGGATGCTAACAACAATGTCGTGGCAAATAGTTCGGCCGCGATAACCGTTGCGATTGGCACGAATCCGGGTGGCGGAACACTGGGCGGAACGCTCATTCAAAATGCCATCAATGGCGTGGCCACATTCCCCGGCCTGTCGATCGACAAAGCGGGCACAGGTTACAGGCTGACCGCGAACAGTGGTGGGCTGGCAGGAGCAACCAGTAACCTGTTCAACATCACGCTGGGTCCAGCTGCGCAGTTGGTGTTCACCACACAGCCTGTCGGCAGCACAGCCGGCAGTTCGTTTACAACGCAGCCCGTGGTGTCTGTGCAGGATGCAGGTGGCAACGTGAAGACGAGCGGAGCGGGCAGCGGAGCAACAATCACGCTGTCAATCGTGCCCGGGACGGGAACAGCGGGCGCGGTCTTAACCTGCACCACCAACCCTCTGGGAGCCGGCAGTGGCGTGGCGAGCTTCATCGGCTGCAGCATCAACTTGGCAGGCGCCGGCTATCGGCTCCGCGCCAGCACGTCGATCTCGGGGAACGCGTTCACTGTAGACAGCAATTTGTTCAACCTCGCTGCCGCCAACACGACGCCAACCGTAACAGCCAACGATCAGGCTTTCTCAGAAGGAGCTTCGACGAGCTACAGTGCGAGCTGGAGCGACGGATCGGATTCCAGCCAGACCCATACCTGCACAATCAATTTTGGGGATGGAACGGGCACACAGGTCGGAGTTGTTTCTCCAGCTCAGCCCTCGGCCTCTGGGACTTGTTCCTTGAGCCATGCTTACGCAGACGGGCCTAACTCTTACACGATTACCGTGACCGTCGACGACGGCACCATAAGCGGGAGTGACACCGCCACCGCCACGGCGAACAACGTGGCGCCAGAAGTCACGTTGGACGCGGGCAATACCTACACCTGGGACGAGTCAGCAACAGCAGAGCGGACGTTCAGCTACACGGCGACCGACCCGGCAGGGGCCGCCGATCCTTTGACCAAGACGATCAATTGCGGCATAGGCGGCGTTCTCGTGGCAGGCTCGGACACGGGGACAAGCTTCAAGTGCCGGTTCCCGGACGGCCCGGCCAGTCCCATGATATCAATCTCAGCAGACGATGGGGATGGCGGAACGGACAGCGACACACACGCTGTGTCGGTGAACAATGTCGCTCCCGTAGTTGCGTTTACCGCGCCTCCGACGACAGCCGATGAAGGGCAGACCAAGACTTATAACTTCACCGTCGGCGATCCAGGTGACGACACGTTTGCCGTCACGGCAGGGTTCCCAAAGTGCGGCTTTGGAGGAAGTCTTGTTTCCGGATCTTTCAGCGTCACTGGTAATAGCGGGAATCAAACGGGCAGTTTCCAATGCGGGTTTCCTGATGGGCCAGCCAGCCCGGTTGTAGAAATTCAGTTCACTGACTCAGACAGTGCCGCTGGAAACACAGGCTCCGTTTCAGTAACAGTAAACAACGTGGCACCCGTAATCGCTTCGCTGGGGCTTTCATCAGCAGTTATTACAGAAAACGGAATGGCCATGCTGAGTGGAGTGTTTACAGATCCGGGAGTCCTCGATTCGCATGCTGTCGTGATCAGCTGGGGTGATGGCTCATCTGACACTCTGATCAATCTGGGTGGAGGAATTCTTTCCTTCGCTGCTTCGCACCAATATCTGGACGATGACCCCACTGGCACGGCGGCCGACACCTACAGCATCGGGGTCACCGTGACTGACAAAGACGGAGCATCCGGAACTGGCACTACTTCTGTGACGGTAAACAACGCGGCGCCTGTAATTGGCACTGTCACCGCCACGCCAAGCTTGCTGGCTCTAAACAACTCAACCACAGTGACGTTGAATTTCTCGGAAGTTGGGACTAGAGACACACATTCGTGCGAGTTTTCTTGGGATTCTGGTGAACCGAACACCTTGGTGAGTCTGACTGGAACGGGAAACACTTCCTGTTCAGCCTCGCACACCTACACCGCAGCCGGCGTCTACACGGTGGGCATTACCGTGACTGACGACGACACTGGCAACGCTGCCACCAAGTATGAGTATGTGGTTGTTTACGATCCGAGTGCCGGGTTTGTCACTGGAGGTGGCTGGATTCAATCGCCTGCAGGTGCCTACGTAGCTGGTCCTGCGCTAACAGGCAAAGCCAATTTCGGCTTCGTTTCAAAGTACCTGAAAGGAAGTAACGTCCCGACCGGTGAGACGGAGTTCCAACTGCACTTTGCTACCTTCAACTTCCAGAGCACATCCTATGAGTGGCTGGTGGTTTCGGGTGCCAGGGCGCAATACAAAGGCAGCGGGAAGATCAATGGAGCGGGTAACTATGGCTTCCTTCTGACAGCTACCGACGGCCAAGTTACCGGAGGTGGCGGCGTGGATAAGTTCCGGATCAAGATATGGGATATTGCTACGAGTGCGATTGTCTACGACAACGTGCCGACCACCACCTCGGACGATATCGACGCGGCCAACCCGCAGAGTATCTCCGGCGGCAGCATCACCATTCATGCGCCTAAGAAGTCAGGTATCGGGGGATCGTAGAGGAATCACCAAGGGCGCCAAGAAAAGCGGGGACCAAGCCACCCTGTGAACTGTAGTCGAATTCCTCTAATCTTGATCGCTACCCGGGTCTCTTCTCCTTTGCGTCCTTCGGTTTCTTGGCGGTGGCTTTACCGCCGCCAGGTAGCTGGAGACTAGAGAGTTCCCTCGTGAGCTGGTTTGTGGGTCAGGCAAATATCCTCAAAATCTGCTTCTGCACTTCGGTAAGTTCGTTCTGAGCTCTTTCGACTTCGCGGATCTTCTCTTCGAGGCGCTTTAGCAGGATGGTTTTTTCAAGGCCGTTGCGGATGATGAGTTTGAGGTCGTCGTTGTTCCAGGGTTTTTCGATGTACTGGTAGAGTCCGACATCGTTGATGGCTTTGATGGCGTTTTCCTTGTCAGCATACCCTGTCAGCAGGATTCGAGGAACCTGAGGAAATCTCTCCTTTACCCTCCCAAGAAATGTAATTCCATCCATGTCAGGCATCAGATAGTCGCTGATGACCAGGTCGATATTGAGGCGATCCAACTCCTGCAGGGCCTTCACAGGGGATGTGAAGGTGTGGACGCGATAGTCGGTTTCAATGGCAAGGAACGATCTGATGGAAGTCAGCACCATCTCTTCGTCGTCTACGAGCAGGATGGTGATGTCCGATTCCGGCATGCAGGGGCTCCTTAGCTGGTGCTGATGGAAACTGGAAGCGTAATAGTGAATGTCGTGCCGCGTCCCACTTCGCTTTCGACGGCGATTCTACCACGGTGGTCCTGAATAATCTTGTAACAGATGGACAAGCCCAAGCCGGTTCCGACTCCGATGCCTTTGGTCGTGAAGCCCGGGTCGAAAATCTTCCGCATGTTCTCGCGCGGAATGCCGACTCCCGTATCGCTGATCTTGACCTGAACCTCGTCGCCCAGATGCACGGTCTTGATGGTTAACGTTCCCCGCCCGGGGATGGCCTGTGCCGCGTTCACCAGCAGGTTCATGAAGACCTGATTCAGTTGATTGGGAAAGCATTCGATCTCGGGAAGATCGCCATAGTCCTTCACAATCTCAATTCGATTCTTCAGCTGGTGATGAACAAGAATGAGGCTGCCGTCGAGGCCTTCGTGAATATTCACCCGCCTGCGCTCGGCCTCATCGAGTCGCGCAAAGTTCCTCAGGCTGCGAATGATGTTGATAATGCGATCGCACGCGATGCGATTGTTGTGGTTGATCTCTTCCAAAACCCCCATAAGCTTGACCACATCGGGGTTTTCCCGCACAGCCGCGGGACATTGCTCACAGTTAAAGAACTCGCGCATCTTGCTGACCGAGCGAATGAGGATGTCGTTATTGCTGTTGATTGACCCGATTGGGGTGTTGATCTCGTGTGCGATGCCCGCCACCAACTGCCCGAGCGAAGCCATCTTCTCAGATTGCACGAGATGCGCCTGAGCCTGCTGCATCTGGCGATTGACTTCCTCAAGCTCGCGTGCGTAGTTGTTCATCCAGAGGGCGGTATACCGCTGTTCGGTGCGGTCGTAGATGGTGACCAATACCTGTTTCTTCGAGCGAATCGGCGCAAAGGTAAACTCCAGAAATCGACCATCCAATTGGCGCTTCAGGTCAAACGAGCGTGGCTTGCCGTGAAACATGGCCTCAAGTTGCGCAATGCACCCTTCGGGAAGTATCCGGCTCGCTTGATCGTGCGGAATGTTCAGAACCTCGAGCAGATTCAAAAAAGCGGTGTTCGTGAGAAGGACGTGCCCTTGCACGTCACACTGAATGACTGGGAACGGGCATGCTTCGACAAGTTCTGCCAAGTCAGAAGCATTACGGGTGGATTCGGTCATAGGAGAGGGTACAGCGACCTTCGAAAAGGCGGGAACAGTTTAGCTGAGGCAGGTCTTAACGGCAATGGGTTCCAGACTTGCGAAGCTGACTCATCATAGTCCCGACGCAGGTCAATGCAGCTGACAAACGAGCAATGCGGTGAAGCAATTCCTTTTCTTTTGATTGCGGGCGGGACGCCCGCGCCCCCAAGGGCAATCCGTATTGGAGTTAACGCTTTACAAACCAGAGGCCGCACCGAATAATTCGCACATCGACCTGGAAGCACATGCTGCATCCAGATATTCAAGGAGAATAGCCATTCACAAAGTTACCAAAGAGATCCACTTCTGTTACGGGCACCGCTTGCTGAACTATGACGGTAAGTGCCGGCATTTGCACGGGCACAACGCCAAGGCTGAGATCGAGGTTGAAGCAGCCACGTTGGATCACCGCGGCATGGTGATGGACTTTGGAGACATCAACGTCGTCGTCAAGAGTTGGATCGACCGAGAGCTCGATCACAAGATGTTACTTTGCAAGGACGATCCGATGCTCAAGACCCTTCAAGCTCTGAATGAACCTTGCTTTGTTTTGGACGCAAATCCTACCGCTGAAAACATAGCGAAGCTCATCTATGACTATGCGGTATCTCAGGGTTTGGACGTCTCCGAGGTCAAACTGTGGGAAACTCCGACATCGTTTGCAGTTTACAGAGGAGGGTAGGGAGCGTCAGACTACGTTGATCTGAATGAGAAAGCACCTGCGACCACAAGAGGCAGTAATCATAGGTGCTGCTGCGAAGGAAATTAGGCGGGACTTACCCGCAGCGAACGCGGTGCCCGAAGGTCAGTTCTATACTCAGAGGGCTGCGGACATCGCTGCGGCATCTTGTTTCGATTCTTGTCGCTGATGCAACGCTGCTTCCGGGATGTCGCCATTGTCGGCCCGAAAGAAAGGCCAATAGTTGGGACGGACTCCGCGGATCAGCTCCTTGCGCGTCTTGGTCTTCATGGGCCTACCGAGATAGATCTTGCCAAAACGGGCCAGGGTCTTTTCCGAGATCGCACCCGAAAACATGAGCAGGGGCCACGTGAAGTTGGGTCCATTTATCTTGCGCAACTTCATAAGCCACATTGCCAGCGACCCCATGCGCCATGCCAAGGGCCCCCACCAACTGTACTGACCCGGCCGCAGGTTCAACTTCCAGCATTTCATCAGCAATTGCCACTGCCGGGGCGTTAGCTTCTGGGTTTCAGTGACGCCCTCCTTTTTTTCCATCCGCGTGTCGTGCAACGGCGTAAAAATCGACGGGACCAGAAACGCAAACAGCTTGCGTCGTTCCATTTCATAGATCAAATCGAGAGTCTCCTCCACGTCAGTATCGGTCTCGCCGGGACTGCCGACGATCAATGTCATCACCGGGAACCAATTGTTCTCATTCAAGACCCGCAAACCTTCCAGCACCACGCTAGGCCAGTCGTCAATCGAGAAGGGCACGCCTTTACTCGCCATGATTGCCTTGGCCATGCGAATCGATCCTGTCTCCAGGCCGATGAGCGGGGACAGGGCTTTCTTCTGCGGATGCGTGCTGAGGCGAGGCAGATGAATCGGACTCTTGTCGAGCAACCGTTCGGAAAGTTTCTTGATCAGGAGCGGATCAACCACGGATGGCGCAATCGTCGCGTGACTCAGCACATGCTGCTCGACACCGGGGGTGTCGACGATGTCGCCGTAGAGGTCCAGCAGCGCCTCGCGGTTGGGGAAGAAGAACGGTGTTTCAGTTTGCACCTGGCCCCAAATAAACATGTCTTCTGTGGCCAGGGAGATTTGTTTGTTCCCTTGCGAGACGTTGGCTTGGACGGACGCCATGATGCTTTCTTTGCTGAAGTCGATTTGCGGATTCAAATCAGGCAGGCAGAACTGGCAGCGGCGGCCGCAGCCGGTCGTCATCTCGACCACACCGAACGTGGTGCGGTGCAGCGGAAAGAGGAGATCCTCGCGTCGCGTTGGGTGGTGAACATCGATTTCGCGCGGTAGTTCTTCACCGCGAATCGCCTTGTGAAACAAGGTCATCGTGTCCTTGGATTCGCTTCGCCCTTCAACGACGCAGTCCACGCTGAGTTCTTCGTAGGAATTCGTGTCCTTGATCTGCCAGCCGCCCGAACCGCCGACGATCACCTTGAAATTCCTGCGAAACGGATTGTCCTTGATCTTGCTGAAGAGTTGACGTGCATAGTGCGAGTTGATCGGCATCCGCGACGATCCGAAGATCGAGGTATAGACGCCAGCTGCAAATGTCACACCCAGGGGATTATGCGTGGAAACAGCGACGACCCGCGTTCGCGGGCCAACGAATTTTTCCAGATCATCCGGGAAGCAGGCCGCGATATCGTCTTGTTTGAATTCGCGGAGCAATGAAGCCTCCAGCAATCGCACACCGGCCGGCATGTAACGCGCAGACCCATCTTCGTTGTATTCCAGGTTCCGCCACTGTGGGTACTTGTTGTTCAGCACCCATTCCATCCAGATGGGCAGAGACGCCATGGCCATCTGGATGAAGTATCCTGCGTGATCGATGGACTCCGTGAGCGGCGCCGTCAAGACGATGAGCTTGCCACCGTCAGAAGGCTGGACGGTTGTCGAGGTCGAGTTGTTGAGATCCTGCACACCGGCACCGTGACCATTGGATTTGGCCGCGCTCATGAATCCTCCTTCAAAGGAATTTGGGGAAAAGAGCTTGCTGGAAACCCCGTAAAGCGACGCTATCTTAGGCTGACTTTGCCTGACTTGCCAAGCAAAACTGCAGCTTAACCGGCGCTGCGTCGATGCGAGTTCCCGATCCTGAAGGACTTCGGGGAATCTCAGCCTTCAAATTTGAGAAGACTTTGCTATAATACGGCGTTTTTCACAGGGGGTTTGTATTCATGGGTTTTGATCAGAGCATACTTGACCGGATTTCCAAGGACTCAGGTGTTGCGGCCAAACAGGTTGCGTCTACGGTAGCGCTGCTCGACGAGCAGGGTACCGTGCCTTTTATCGCCCGTTACCGAAAGGAAGTCACTGGGAATCTCGACGAAGTGCAGATTCGGACGATCGCCGACCGCCTGGACTATTACAAGGAATTGTTGGCGCGGCGTGACACCGTTCTGAAATCGATCGAGGAACAAGGCAAGCTGTCTGATGAATTGAAAACCCGGATTCTGGCCTGCTATGAGAAGTCAGAATTGGAAGACCTATACCTTCCCTACAAACCCAAGCGCAAGACGAAAGCCAGCGTTGCGATCGAAAAAGGGCTGGAACCCCTGGCCCGATTTATCTACGACCAGATCACAGGCGAAAAGACGATCGATGAATTGGCCGAGTCCCTCGTAAATGCAGAGAAACAGGTCTCTACCAAAGAGGAGGCTTTGGAAGGCGCTCTCCATATTGTGGCTGAATGGATTTCAGAGGATCTGGAAGTTCGAAGAGGCCTTCGGGAGACGTTCCTTCACGAGGGTATGGTGGTGGCCAAGGTCAACAAGGATAAGACAGGTCAGAAAACGAAGTATGAGATGTATTACGATTTTCGGGAGCCGGTGGCGAAGATCCCTTCGCATCGCATGCTGGCGATTCGCCGTGGCGTAAAAGAGCAGGTTTTGGGTTTCAGCATCGAGATCGATGCTGAGAAGGCGTTGCGACTCATTTCAGCCCGGGTCATCAAAGACGCCCAGTCGGCCTTTGCGGCTCCGCTCCAGGCCGCAATTAAGGACAGCTACGAGCGATTGCTGAACCCAAGCCTGCAGTCGGAAGTGCGTACTTTGCTCAAAGAGCGATCGGACGTGGAAGCCATCAAAGTGTTTGATGCCAACCTATCCAATCTGCTGTTGTCTCCACCGGCGGGGCTCATTGGCGTGGTCGGGATCGACCCCGGTTTCCGCACAGGGTGCAAGGTTGCGGTCGTCGACGAAACAGGCAAGTTTCTCGAGCAGACCACCATCTTCCCAACCGAGCCGCGCAAAGACATTGCCGGGGCTGAACGGAAGTTGCACCGCCTGGTCCAAAAATACAACGTGCGGGCGATTACGATTGGGAATGGCACAGGATCCCGCGAGACCGATGCGTTTGTCCGCGAGTTTCTGCGAAAGTATCACGCTGGGGAACCCCTCGGAGTACGGCCTCCGAAACCTGAGAACCCAACCCCTGCGGCTGTGCCACCGACGCAAGCAGCATCGGCTGATGGAACCCCGGCCGAATCGACGGAGGCTGAAGGCACCGCATCCACGCAGCCCGCTGCGCCTGCTGAATCGCCATCGGTGGTTGTCGCGACTGACGCGACTGAGTCAGCGGCCGAAGTTGCAGCGAACGCTGTGGAGTCCGCTGAGGAAATTACAGCACCAGCAGAGGTGACGGTGCCGGTGGCTGAGCTCCCCCAAGAGCCAATCGGTGTGGCCGCGTCGCCGCAAGAACCGGTTGCATCGTCTGCGGGTGGACCCACAGGACAGATTGAGCCAGCCGCCGTAAGCGAACCGGGCCCGGTCGAAGAGCGTCACCCTGTCTTCTCAGTCATTGTCAATGAGTCGGGCGCGTCGGTGTACTCAGCTTCCGACTCGGCGCGTCAGGAGTTCCCGAAGCTCGATCTCACCGTGCGTGGTGCCATTTCCATCGCACGCCGGCTACAAGACCCGTTGGCTGAACTCGTCAAGATTCATCCTAAATCAATCGGCGTCGGGCAGTATCAGCACGATGTGGACCAGAAGAGGCTCAAGGAAGGGCTCGAAGCCACCGTGGAGTCATGCGTGAACCGGGTCGGCATCGACCTGAACACGGCCTCCTATGAGCTGTTGCGCTACTGCTCAGGTGTAAACCAGAAGCTGGCAAAATCCATCGTGGACCATCGGAACCAGCATGGGAAGTTTGGCAACCGTGCACAATTGCTTCAGGTGCCCGGATTCGGCGAAAAGACGTTTGAACAGGCAGCAGGGTTTCTGCGCATCAAAGGAGCAGAAAATCCGTTGGACGCAACCGCTGTGCACCCGGAATCTTATTCGCTGGTCGAGAGAATGGCGCAGTCGATTGGTGTGGCTGTCACCGAGCTCATCGAGAACAGCCAGAAGGTCGAAGCGCTGGAACTGCAGAAGTTTGTGGATGAGAAGGCAGGGCTCTTCACACTGAACGACATCAAGCAGGAGTTGCTGAAACCCGGCCGTGACCCGCGCGACAAGTTTGTGGTCCCAACTTTCCGCGAGGATGTGAAGGAAGTTTCCGACCTGAAAGTGGAGATGGTGCTTGAAGGCACAGTGACCAATGTGACGAACTTTGGCGCCTTCGTGGACATCGGCGTTCATCAAGATGGCTTGGTTCACGTGTCCGAACTTTCCAATCGGTTTATTCAAGATCCCCGCGAAGCGGTCCATGTCGGTGAGATTGTCAAAGTCAAGGTCATCGGAGTCGATGTCGCGATGAAGCGCATCTCTCTTTCGATCAAAGCGCTCCTTCCGGAGCGTCCAAAGACCAGGCAACCGAAAAAAGAAGGAGCCCCTCGCCGCCGGGCGAGGGCTCCGATGCCGGCCAAGCCAGTCGCCGCGCAGGCGGCTGCTGGAAGTGCGTCTCCGAAGTCGGCCGCTCCTGCTGCGAAACCGGCAGGACCAAGAGATGGCAAACCGTGGCAGAGAGAACAGCGTCCTCCCGGAGTCCGAAGCGCTGGTAGAAGGCCAGAGAGACCGGAGAGAAAGGTTGAGTCCAAGCCAGCCGGACCGCCGTCGTCCCGGCCAGCTTTCGTCCAGAAGCCGGAGCCGAAGGCTCCTCCGCCGCCTTCGACTGCTGGTTTGTCATTTGAAGAGAGAATCAAGTTGCTTCAACAGAAGTTCGGCGGTATCCGATAGAGCAAATCACTCCAGACCGAAACGTGCGTGACAGGCCGCACTGGCGTGCGGCACTGGCCAGACCGAAGGTCTGGCTCTTCTTTGTCCCCCTTACGAAGGGGGACCACAGGGGGTCTGATTATGAGCATTCTCGACACCCCCTGTCGCAAAAAGCGCGACCGTCCCCCTTGCCAAGGGGGACAAAGTGTTTCCTAGCCCCAGAAATGTACAAACTCCAGAGGCCGCACTGGCGTGCGGCACTACAAACGGACGTGCTGTACCCTGAGCGGTTTTTGGTTTGGGTTTCCCCGCTGCCTGCCTCATGACATTTTCTTTCCCGCTACGACGGGCTTTGCCCACGCTGGCTGCTGTCGCCAGCTTTGCCGGTTTGTGCCTCTTGGTTTTCCCAATTCTTCACCACGTGAATGTCCTGGCGGATGAGGAAGTCTCCACCTGCCTTTATGCCTCATTCGACAAGAATGCGCTCGCGGACGAAGCGGCTGGAGACGAAATCCCGCTGGCAAATCAGAACCTGAAAGTTGTGAGGGAAGGAAAGAAGGGTGGGGCGGCGCTGCTCGAGATTGGTTCGGTGCTCACTTATGATGCGCCCGGGAATGTCCATGGAGAGCGTGGCACTGTAGGCTTCTGGTGGAAAGTGGATGAGCCGTTGGGCCGGACAGCATTCTCGATTGTCCGGATCAGCCAAACTCAGCAGGTCAATCCAGAGTATGCCTTCATTCACCTGTTGTGGAGTGGCCAGGACCTCCGGCTTCGAATCTACGACCGTGAGAGCTCGCTACACGAAGTCATCAGTGTCAGCAAGACCGAACTCGTTTCAGGGCGATGGTTTCACCTGGCCTTCACTTGGGACGAGATGGAAGGTGTGCGTTTGTATGTGGACGGGCATGAGTCTGGGAGGAAATTGGGAGAACTCCATCTGCCGCACGATCTCGATCAGTTGGGGCTTCACGCCGAAGTGGTCACACCGCAGAGCACTCGTGGCAATGACCGCCGCGTGTTCCTCGACGAGCTGAGAGTGTTTTCGAGTGCTCTGACAGAAATTGCGGTTCAGAGCCTGTCTGAGCTTGGCAGCGGCCGTGCGGGCACGATGCCATCGATCGCGGCACAGAACCCGGATGCCTGGAATCGGCACTGGAAGGCGAGGTTCGGTTGGGCTTATGACCGGCCGGTGCCGCTATTGGGCCCATCGTCTGTTTTGCGCCGGGGCGGAAAACTTGGTCCTGAGAAGGTGGCGCCTCCCTCCCGAGTGAGCTTTAAGCTTTTGCCCGCTGCCGACGCTGTGAATGTGGTGGGACTCTCCAGGACGCAGGTTGCTACACTTTATGGAGTGAAAACACGCCTCATACGCCGCTACCTCCCACCGGATCAGCTCGCCTGGGTTGGAGTTCCGCCGGAGTTGCTGCCCAAGACGGAACCCACTGTGGTCAAGTCGGAACAGAGCTTGCACTTTCGCCAAGTCATTCTCCCACCCTTCCTGCGCCACACAGCGGTTGATGCAATCCGGCTCAAGCTAAACGTGGGTGCCGGCAGCCCATCAGAAGCATTAATCAACGTGTCCATCAAGGATCCGGTGTATTGGGGGCGGGAGTTGTTCAACGCCAGTACGAGAGTCTTACCTGGCTCTGGTATCACGTTCGATCTGCCTGACATCGTTGCTCCGGCGGGGGCAGCTCTTTGGCTCACTCTGGCGAGTGACCAACTCGATTTTGGAAGCTTGCTGACCGGCTCTGAGGTGGAGCTCTGGCTGTGTCAAGCCGATGGAGCCGCGGCTGAACTGTCCCGCAAGGAGTATATGGCGGACCGGCTGGCATGGATGCGCGACAGTTTCGGGAGACTCAGTCAGACAAGTCCCTGGAAGCAGGAGGACATCACGCAGAAGCGGCGGCAGTCTAAGGCCGCGGACGAATTGTTGGCGGTTGTTGAGGACATCCTGCGGGTCGATCCAAAGGAACCCACGGCGGTTGCGCACTTCGGCTGGATCAAGCCGCTGAGCACTCCGCCAGACTATAAGCAACCCGCACCGCCTCCGGGAGTTCCACTCTGGGCCTTTCAGCAACAGCTCATCGTGGATCAACTGAAGCAGGATGCTGAATGGTGGGTGAAGAATCGGCAGAGCAAGTCGGGAAACTTCGGTGACTCTTTGATGGGTGACACGCAGCTGGCGATGAACTGGCCCGGCGTTGCGCTCCTTGATGGTCCCTCTGTTCGTTTGCGCGATTCCTTGCTCGCCGTGTTGCAGTCTTGTGATGCCGCCGGTCGGTTGTACAAAGGCCTCGGCACAGAACGCAGCAGCCCTGAACGTCTCTATCTCCAGGGAGTAAATCTTCTCAGTGCGGCAGCGCTGCTGGACTATGGCAACCCTGTGTGGGTGGAACGGCTCATGGAAGCAACCCGGCAGCTGGAGCGCATCAGCGGCAACAATCCGGCTAATCATCGACACATGCGGTCGGCCTTGCTGAGTGCTACCGACTTGGTCGAGGAAGGTTTCCACGCCCGCGAAGATGTGCACAGCGCACTGCTTTGGCAGCCGGCCCTGACACTTGCTTGGTACAACCGGCATCCCTTGGCCGTGCGCTGGCTCACCGAAACCTGCGACGCACTGCTTGCGCACTGGCAGAGGGACAAATATCCGAAGCTGGCAATTGGGATTCGATTCTTTGGAGATGATGTCCTACGTCGTGGATTGCCGGAGCCCGAACGGGTCAATCTGTTGTGGGCGGTTTATCGATTGACCGGTGAGAACAAGTATCTCTGGCTTCTAAGCGAGTTCCTGAAAGCTCAAAACATTGACTTGGCCGAGAACACCAGTGGCCGTTGGATGGAATCCTTGGACGTTGAACCCTACAGCGAGCATTATCCGAAGTTCCGGGAAGACATTCTGCAGTGGGTGCGCGAGCGGAATGTCTGGGATCGTAACCTGCAGGATGAAAGTGGCCTGTTGGCGCGCCAGCATGCCTTCGAGCTCACCGCAGACAAGCGCCATGTTGAAGACTATCAAGCCGCTCTGCTCAAACATCTGGTCCAGAATCGGATGATGTACACCGAAGCCGACGTAGCTCCGATTCAACTTCAGTTTCCGCATCGTGCGCTGCAGCGCAGCCGCTTGGGTGGCGTGGCATTCTATCCGCAGATGCTCTATCCAGGCCATGCGGTCAGCTGGGAAGGTGGTAACGGCAATCTGGCTGCACTCGTAGTGAGTGCAACACCGTCGTTGGTCAAGATCAGTACGTTTAACTTGGCAAAGACACTGCTGGACGTGAATCTGCGGGTGTGGGATCTGGACAACGGGCTTTACACCATCGTGGAGGGTACCGACGTTCTTGGCCAGGGACAGATCGACGTCGAAACAACCCGCCGAACCTTGCCTTTGTGGCACGGGGCGAGCATTCCTCTCAGCCTGAGACCACAAAAGATCACTGTGATCGAGGTGAGGCAGGTGAAGAAGGGCGCACCGCTTGGCGAGGTTCCCGATCTAGCCGCCGGGCAATTGACTTATGATCGAGCCTCCGATCATGGCGCCTTGGTGGTTCACAATCTGGGCGCGGCTGCCGCACCGGCCTTCACCTTGCAAGTGGAAAATGAGAAACGCGTCGTGCTCTTCAAGAAGCAAGTCGAGGGCCTGCCAGCGCCGTTGGATTTGGCACCCAAGCAACAGACAGTCGAGTTCTCAGGGCTGAAGCCCGGGGCAAGCCGCGTGCTGATCCTCAGAATCGATCCGGAAAGTAAGATTGAGGAAACCACGCGCGAGAACAATTCTGTTCGGAAGAATTTGAATTGAAGTTGGGACGAACTGAGGTGGCGAGCAATTCCCCCTTATCAAAGGGGGAGGCGCCAAAGGCGCGGGGGTTGTCGCGCTAGGTCGGAGGGGCAAGCGACGATAATGGCGCCATTTGAGAGACGATACGCTGAGGTGAGGCTCTTTCCCCCAAATTACCAGACAACCCCTGGGCGCTTCGCGCCGCCCCCTTTGATAAGGGGGAATACTTCATTCACTGTCGCGGTACAACAGCCCATCTCCAAAAACTCGTCAGCCCTAGCCCCCGTTCCCGCCATACTCGATCATTCTCCCCACTTTTTGCTCACGGGCTATCTCGTAGACCTTGGCGGCTACCGCGACATCTTCCAGTGCGACACCCAGGGATTTGAACAACGTAATGTCCTTTGGATCGGTCCGCGGCAAGGAGCGTGCAGTCACCACTTCACTGAGTTCGCGAATCTGGTCCCAGGTGAGCCGTCCCTTTTGCAGGGGGCCGAGAAATTCGCCGCACTCCATTCTGGCTTGATCCTTCGAGTCCACCACAATCGAGCGGCAGCGGCGGATGCAGGTTTCGTCTAACTCTCGCTTGATCAAGAAATTCGACCCGGCCGCGTTGATATGGGTTCCAGGCTTCAACGATTCACCCTTGAACACGGGCGCAGTTGAACTGGTGATGGTGATCAGAACATCAGCTGCCGCGGCGACTTCGTCTGCTGAACTGGCTGCGTGACAGAGAACACCAAGGCGCTCCTGAGTCTCCTGGCAAAACTGCGCGAGTCGCTCGGACGAACGGCTATAGGCAAGCACTTGATTGACGGGTCGCACCTGGCAAACCGCTTCCACTTGTCTGTACGCCTGGCGGCCGGCACCGATGACTCCGATAACCTTCGTGTCGATTCGTGCCATCCAGCGCGTTGCAACGCCGCTGGCTGCGCCCGTGCGAATCTGTCCCAGTCGGTCGGCCTCGATCAAAGCGAGAAGATCGCCGTTCTCCGAACTGTGCAGGCAAACCTTGAACTGCACCCGCTCCGGGAAAACGGTGTAGGTTTTGTAGCCGAAGTAGCCGGAGCAGGGCAGTGACGCTGCCATTAGATGCATCATGCCCTTGGCGGAGTGCAGACGGCGCCTGGGCAGATTCTCAGCTTGTCCGCTGCCTAGCTGCCGAAAAGCTTCGTCGACTGCCTCGATGGCCATTGGCATGGTGAGGATTTGTTCGACGTTCTGCTCAGTTAGGTGAAGAGCCACGTTTGCTGTCTCGCCCAGAGGTTGGTACTCATTCAGTGTGAATGGTTAAGCCGATCGTGGATTCTGGCCCGCCTGTCTCTATGCAGGGTTGACCGAAATCGTTGGCAGAGCGGACGGAAAGACTATACCACTTCGGGTCTACCCAACCCGAAGCAAAAAGGGAACTGCGGTCGTGAGCCTGAAGACGTGGGATCGTTGCCTTGTTTGGAGCATGCGGACATCATCAACCTGACGGATGCTTGATGAGGAAAGCAAGAATCCTTCCTGACAGCGCGCGGCTTAAGGTATTAATATACCGCAGACGCTGGCAGCCGGGCAGTGGAGCACCCTTACTCTCGGAGCCGAGTTGGTAACAAGCAGCAGTTCTCATTTCCAACAGAAGGAGTCCGCATGACGACGCAGACGCAAACCGACACCGTCTCCAAGAAAGCACAATACATTTGGCCTTGTGCCAATACCTATTACCGCGATCCGTTGGTTGTGGAACGCGCGGAAGGCATGCGCGTCTGGGACACCGAAGGGCGCACTTACCTGGACTTCTTCGGCGGCGTACTCACCGTGAGCATTGGTCACTGCCAGCCCGAGATCAATGCCGCCATTGAGGCGCAGATGAAGAAGGTGCAGCATACCTCCACACTCTACATCAATCAGCCGGTTGTGGAGCTTGCCGAGAAGCTTGCCGAGATCACACCGGGTCGCTTGCAGCAAAGCTATTTTACCAATAGCGGTACCGAAGCCGATGAGACTGCGCTGGTAGTGGCCAAGCTGCACACCGGTGCCTCGGAGGTCGTTGCACTGCGGCATGGCTACAGCGGGCGGTCACACGCCATGATGGGTGCATCCGGGCATTCCACCTGGAAGGTACTGCCGACGACAGTTCCAGGCGTCGTCCATGCCGCGGCGCCGTATTGCTATCGCTGTCCGTTCGGCCTGAAGTATCCCTCCTGTGAACTGCGCTGCGCGACCGATGTGGAAGAACTCATTCAGACGACGACGTCCGGAGAAATCGCTGCGTTCCTGGCAGAACCGATTCAGGGCGTCGGCGGATTCATCACTCCGCCGAAGGAATATTTCAAAGTAGTCCGCGACATCATCAAGAAGTACGGCGGCCTGCTGATCATCGATGAAGTCCAAACCGGTTGGGGCCGAACTGGAGAAGCGATGTTCGGAATCAGCTACTGGGAGGTGGAACCCGACGTCATGACCTTCGCCAAAGGCATGGCGAACGGAGTTCCCATAGGGGCGACGATTGCAACTCCCGAAGTGGCTGCCAGCTACAAATCGCAAACGTTTTCAACCTTTGGCGGAAATCCCATAACGGCGGCTGCCGCGCTCGCTGTCATCCGGTATATCGAAGAAAAAGAGTTGGTCAAGAATGCGAAGGAAGTAGGCAGCTATTTTCGGGACAAGCTGGAAGAGCTGAAAAACAAGTACGCGTTCATCGGTGAAGTGCGAGGCATGGGGTTGATGCAGGCGTTGGAACTGATTCACCCGGACAAGTCGCCAAACCCACAAGCCGTTGCTGCTGTTTTTGAAAAGACGCGTGAGTTCGGATTGCTCATCGGGAAGGGTGGTCTGTGGGGACATGTCATCCGGCTGGGACCGGCGCTGACGTGTTCCAAGAACGACATCGATGAAGCGGTCAAAGCTCTGGATCGAGCTTGTGCCGTCGTAGGGTGAGACAAATGGAGTGTAGGAGCCGCTGTCCTCAGCGGCGATGGTTAGTGGCTCCTCTATGAGTTTGAGCCGTCGCCGCTGAGGACAGCGGCTCCCACGTTCTGCAATCTGTCCGGTCAAATGCCTCCGCCGTCGGTGAACTCGGAGTGGAGCTCGATGTCGAGTCGCTTGTGTGCAAACTCCTTCGCCTGATGCGACATGACATCCAACCGTGAAACGGCGTCTCCCCAAGACTCTGCAGCCCGTCCGGCACCGACAATCTTTACGTGGAGAGGGCGCAAGAAGTTGATCATGTATCCTCCCCGTAAGGGGTCGTGTTCCCCGGGTTGACTGTCTCCGGCCGCTGAAGTCGCGCGACACATCAGCGCGTACTCGCCGGGTTGGCTGGCACTCCAAAGATATTCCCAAAGCGCCCAGGAATAAGGTGCTTGCGGTCCGACCAGTGTAGCCGCTCGCCAGGTTCTTCCACCATCGACGCTCACGTCGACACCAGCGACAGCCTCTTCGCCCGCCCAGGCAATCCCAGAAATGCGGTTCACGCCGGGCTGCAGGGTGGCATTGGGCCCGGGCCGGATGATCTCGCTCTTCACAGCCATTCGTGTCAGCCGCACCTTGCGTTCGACAGCCCCCTCACGACGGCGAATCGTGTACTTGTTCCATTGAAAGTAGCCGCTGAATGCGCCATCCAGAACCTCGAGCCGTGTGATCCATTTGACCGAACAGACCCCGTACCAGCCGGGGACAATGAGCCGGACAGGCGACCCGTGGCTGCGAGTCAGAGGTTCGCCGTTCATGCGAAAGGCGAGCAGCGTGTCAGGATGCAAGGCCTTTGAGAGCGGGAGTCCGCGCGCGAAACGCATGACCTCCGGATGATCGGGTTCCGTTCCTGAGTCCGCGCCTTCACATAAGATCTCCAGCGCGTCGCTCAGCGGCTTGGAATGTTCTAGAACCGAGCTTAGAGGAACGCCGGTCCACTCGGCATGGCCGACAGCGCCAGCCCCCCACTGGACTCCAGGTTCGACGCGATGCAAAAACGAGCGGCCGTTGCCGGCACATTCCATCGTGGCAAACACCGTCCGCTCGGGAAGGCCGGCCAGCTCTTCCCAGGTCCAGACACGGGGAGCTCGCACCTGGCCGTGAACTTGAAGCCTCCAAGTCTCCGGCGCGATATCCGGCTCATCGAAATGATTGCGCACGAAAAAGAACACGTTGGGCGTAACCCAGGAGCGCAGCTCGCTCAAGGGTGTTTCGCTGTTCTCTGGATCTTGGGTGACGATTGGTCGCTGAATCGACATGTGGTCTCCCCCCGTTGAGTCATTTTTGTCATTGACCAGAATACAAGAACGAGTTGCTGTGTCACAACTTCCGTTTGGGTGTATCTTTAGCCTGCCAGCCCACGCCCATGGGCCTTCTGTTGAGGGGAGGACAATGACAAGCAAGTATTCGATTCAGGAATTCATTCGACAACTTCGGAGTCTGAGCAGACCCCAGTTTACGCTGGAAGGCGTGCATGAGTTTCTAAAGGGCCATCCAATTGACCCCAACAGCCTGAAGGAATATCTCTTCTTCAGGAAGTCGCACTATACACGCAACCTCATCGACAAATCCGACCTCTACGAAGTGCTCTCGATTTGTTGGGAAACGGGACAGAAGAGCCAGATTCACAACCACCGCGGCCAGAATTGCTGGATGGCGGTGCCACTCGGAAGGCTGCTGGTTCAGAATTATCGAATTGTCGGCGGGATGGATGGCACCGAGCACTGTGAACTCGCAGAGTCCACCCGATACTGGATGGACCCTTCAAACCCGGGAAAAGTCGAGCCCCAAGAACCCATTCATTCGGTCGCCAACCCGCCGGAACTCAACCAGCGGGCAGTTTCCATCCATGTCTACTCGTTTCCGTACGATGCCTGCAGGGTGTACTTCCCTGAACAGAAGCGCTCTCTGGAAGTCCCGTTGCATTACTCGTCGAAGTATGGGGCTCTTGAACCCGAAGAGCGACAGGATTGACGAGAAAGCAGACAGGATTTACAAGATTGACAAGATGATTGGAGGCAGAATCGAAGGAGGCTGAGGGGTTGTAAGGTCATCTCAGCCGGCAGCTTTCGTCGTAGGTTTATAGGTTCGAAATTTGCGTTTGATTTCGACTGAAGGGCCGAAGTTGATCAGCAGACCAGTATCAACCTTTGTTGCTGTTAGATAGTTCACCAACTGCACTTCGTGTTCCTTTTGCAGGCTGAGAACTGCTTTTAGTTCTACCAGGACTCGATCTTCGACCCACAGATCGGGAAGAAACTCTCCGACAACTTCTCCTTCGAAGTAGACCTGAATTGCAACTTGGCTCCTGACCTTGATCCGCTCGTGGTTCAATGCGACTCGCATTGAGTTCTCATAGACCTTCTCCGAAAAGCCTGGACCCAAGGCATTGTGAACTCTGAAGGCGCACGCGATTATCTTCTCCGTCAATTCGTCGTCGCTCATGGCTCCTTTCTCCTTTGACTGCCCGAAGTTCAGTCCGACCACAACGGCCCCAAATCTTGTGAATCTTGTAAATCCTGTCGTGAATCCTGTCTGAGATCCTGTCGTCACTCTGGCAGTTCCTGTTCCGGTTCTGGTAGCCAGAAGCTGGCAATCAGTCCTACGACGTAGACGAGGGCTGCCACAGCTGCCGCGGCATATGCCAACCTTGTCGCTGGCGAACCAGCAGACATCAAGCCTGTCATCTGTGTTGTGAGCACTGCTGCCGAGGTTCCGATCATGCGGCCACCGATGTTGGCCGCGAAACTCTCACCAGTGCCTCGCAAGTGTGTGGGATAAACCCGCGGTAGATAGTTGCCCCAGAAGCTAAGCTGCGCCACGGTGAACAAGCCTCCGAAAAAGATGCCCCACTTCAGCAGCGTCAGGTCGTGCACAGCAGGGTAGAGGAACACCAGCGGCAGAACAATGAGGCCAGGGACTTGGAAGACCCGGAGCAAAGAACGTCGGGAGACAATGCGCACGGCCAGGAATGCCAGCAGCATTCGACCAGCCAGGCCGCCCATTTCCTGAATCGTCTGCACACCAGCAACTGTGGCTTGGACGATCTGCTGTCGCTGTGGTGGAGGAATACTCGCGTCCACTTTCACCAACGCGGGTACGATCTGTGGCAACTGCTGAATGGCGCCAAACGCCGCGCCTAAGCTGCACGCAAAGATCACCGTGGAAACAATGGTGGTAGCTCGGAACCGGGGTTTGAAAAGCTCTCCCAGGCTGGGGCGCCTCAAAGTGCCAGCTGCTTTCTTCTGCTTCCAAGCGGGTGACTCCGGGAGAAATGGACGAATCACAATGAGAGGAATTGCCGGAATCAGACCCGAGATGAGCAGATAGCGCCAGTTATCATGCCGGCCATGAATGGCGGGCAGGCTCATCGCTGTTTTGGCGATCACCAGTGCCATCAAGCTTACCAGGAATCCCCCCAACGACGAGAAGGCTTGCGTCCAACCGATGACCGACTCGCGCCGCTTCGGTTCAGTAAATAGTTCTGCCAACCAGGCGGTAGCCGCAACGAACTCAACGCAGACTCCAATGAACGTTGTGGTTCTCAGCACCAACAACATTGGTAATGACGTAGAAAACCCGGCCATGAAGGCTGAACCGGCATAGAGGAGAATGCTCCAGGTGAGTATCCTGCGTCGGCCCAGGCGGTCGGTTAGATATCCACCCAACAAGCCGAAGATGCCTCCGCAGACTGCCGGGACATAGAACATGAAGTCGCGCCAACGGGCATATTCAGGGCTGCCAAACTGTAGGCCTCCAAGCTGCTCGAGCGCAGGCCGCAAGATCAGCGGCAGCATCAACAGCTCGTAGGTGTCGAACGCAAAGCCAATGGAGGCGATAATGCAGATCAGCCACTGAATTTGAGTCATTCGAGACGTAGGTTCAATCGCGGGTGGGGTCGACATGATACTCCTCATTCTTCCTGATTTGATCTCCGGGCGGTTCTCTTGTCGCTGCCGCCGCTAAGCGACAATCGAGCCCAGGGGATGGCCTGCTTGGGCCAAGCCGCTTGCGATCTTCATTACTCAACCTGCGATGACATTGGTTATTCGACCATGTTAGCGACCAATTGACGACCTGACCCGGTCTGATGGGCAGTCTCGTTCATTCGCGAAAAATAGCGACGCAGTGTTTGCTCGCCGGGCTTTCGGGTTAGAAAGGAAACCGTAACCATCAGCAACATCGAGATCAAGACCATCGGAACCACCGGCATCAGTCCAAAGACTGCGGTCCCCCCGGGCGTCCGGCTCAGAGCCGGCGCACCGAAGAGAGTCCATACCGTCGTTGCCGGTCCAGAATGTGGTGCGGGAACGCTATATTGAAAAACAGCTACCGCAACAACCGCGACAACGGTCCACAGGGTCGATGCCAGGGCGCCCCATTTTGTGCTGCCCTTCCAGAAGAGTGCTGCCACCAACAATGGGAACAGCGAGGAGTAACCAGAAAACGCATACTGCACGGCCAGTTCAAAAATGCTGGCGGGAGCCCGCAGGGCGATGAGATAAGCCACAGCAGTTAGTCCGAGAACAAAAATCCTTCCGGTATGGACCTGCGCAGCCGGGCCGAAGCGCACTTTGCCTCCATAGAACGCAAAGACGTCTTCGGTAAACATGGTAGAGAGAGCCAGGATCTGCGAGTCGCTTGCCATGACCGCCGCCATGATGCCGGCACCCAGTAGGCCGGCCAGCCAGACAGGCGCATAGTGGTTGAGCAGTAGCACAATGACATCGTCGCCTGCCGCGGTTTGGCGAAGCCGGCTGCGCTCTTCAGGCGGCAACGCGCTGCCTTGCGCAGCTAAAGTTTTTCTGGCCTCAAGCTTGGTTGCGATTGAAGGCACCTCTGTAGCTCGATTTGCCATAACGCCGAGAAAAACGCTTGGCAGCCAGATCGCTAACAGACAAATTGGGTAAAGAATCACCGTGGGTTTGAACTGCTGCATGCGGCGAGCCGTCAAGCAAAAGATGTTGATGTGCGGAAACGCGATGGTGGAAAGCGGAATAAAGGTGTAGCTCAGAAAGAACCAAGGAGAAATTCGCTCACGCGTCAGCAGTGGCGCTGTTGCAGGAGAGCCGAGCATTCCCTCTGCCGCTTCCCGAAACCCGCCCATGCCTGAGCCGATCACAAAAAGAGCAGCTACACCAAACGAAAGGAAAAGGATCGTCTGCAGCGTATTCACCCAGGCTGTGCCGCGCATGCCACCGAAGAAAACATAACCCATCACAACCAGGGCAACCGTAGCACCGCCCAGCCAATAGGGAATCCAGCCGCCGCTGATCGCTGAAAGGGTTGACCCGCCACCCATCATGCCAATGATGATGTAGGGAACCAGCAGCGCAGCCTGGACAACAGAGATTACTGTGCCGATGTGACCGCATTCCCAGCGATCACGGAAAAACTGTACCGGCGTCATGAAGCCGAATCGCTTGCCTAGAGCCCAAAGTCGAGTTCCAATGAAAAACAGCGTCAGGGGAATGATGAGTGCGGACGCCGACGCCATCAGGCCGAAGGTGACAATGCCATTGCTGAAGGCGTGGCCGGAAGATCCCAAAATCGTGAACGCCGTCATATTGGTACCGAACAGCGAAAAGAGAAAAACGGCTGGACCCAAGGAGCGGCTGGCGAGGAAATAATCTTCGGCGCTCTCGTGACGCGAGGATCGCCGAAAAGCAAAGATGCCCACGTAGAGCACAACCGCCAGGTAGGTGAAAACGAAGAGGGCAGGTATCAACGGCCTTCGTCCTCCGGCAGGAGGGCGGATGCAGCCTCGTCGAACTGAACGGGCCAGGCAAACTTTACGAGCAGCAGCATGACTGCGGAACAAAGAAGACAGAAAACGGCGTGGTAGAAGAGCCCAATCGGCAGGAACCCAAAAACCAGTGGCTGCGCAGTTTGCCAGAACCAGAGGTCCTGGTGAAGAAGGTAAACGGTAATGACAATACTGGTGAAAATGAAGCGCATGATGGTCTGAAAAACTGCTTGGGGACTGACGATGTAATATCACACAGGGTTTTGCGGATTGCAACGAACAAGAGAGATGCTAGAATGGCGCTTCAATTTCAAGGGCAGTTGATGCCAGGGGTCACCCAATTGCGCAGGGTTAACTAGAAATTAGACGCTAAAGACAGCAAAGCAAAGAGAGACGGAGACATCGCGAAAGATTTGGACGCAGATTTCTCAGATGCACGCAGATGAGAGGTCGTGAGCCTCAATCAATGCAAAGTTGAAGGCTGCGCGGAGCGGATGGCGTGCCGGTTTTCTTTGGCCTAATCTGAGTTCATCTGCGCAATCTGCGTCCAACCTCTTGCTCCGTGCTTCTGTGTCTCTCTGGTTTGCTTGCGCTCTGTGACACTTCCCACGGCTGCCAAGGAGAAAACTTCCCGATGCGACAACTCAGAGTGACTTTTGTTCTTCTGCTTCTCAGTGTTCTATCGACCGGCGCCATCGCCGGAGATTGGGCGCAGTTCCGGGGCCCGAATGGTTCGGGATTGGCGGATACGAAGGATCTGCCGGTCGAATTCGGACCCCAGAAGAACGTCATTTGGAGAACACCGCTGCCCGCTGGCCACTCCTCGCCGGTTCTAACCCAGGACCGTATTTTTCTGACTGGTTACGACGAACAGAACATGCTGGTTTTTGGCTTGGATCGCAGCAGCGGCAAGCTCTTATGGCGCCGCGAGATCGCGCGGCCTCGCAAGGAAGAACTGCACAAAGCCAACAGCCCAGCCTCGCCGAGCCCGGTCACAGATGGAAAGAACCTGTACGTGTTTTTCACCGACTACGGAATGATGTCTTTCGATTTGGACGGGAAGGAACGCTGGCGCATGCCACTCGGCCCTTTCAACAATCCTTTCGGCATGGGGGCTTCGCCCATTCTGGCTGACGACAAAGTACTCCAGATTTGCGACGCGGAAAGTGGATCGTTCTTTGTAGCTCTGGATAAGAACAACGGAAAATTAAAATGGCGCGTTGAGCGCCCCGAGTACACACGGGGGTTTTCCACGCCTGTTCTCTACAGGCCCAGGGGTGGAGAGCTGCAGGTGATTATCTCCGGCTCGCTCCAGCTGACAGCCTATTCAGTCGTCAGTGGTAAGGAAGTTTGGTGGACGCGCGGTTCTACGTGGCAGATGAAGTCAACTCCGGTGCTTGGCGAGAATACGATTTACGTTCACGGATGGGCTGGAGGCGCAGATGAAGGACAGCAAGAGGATGTGCCACCTTTTGAGGAGGTGCTGAAAACAAAGGACGCGAACAAAGATGGCAAGCTCTCTCCGGAAGAAACCGGCGACGACAAAATTCAGAAGGACTGGAAGTCGTTCGATCTCGATCGAGACGGCTTTCTTGGCGAGCGCGACTGGCGTTTCTATCGCTCGCGACGTGCGGCGCAGAACGCGGTGCTGGCGTTTCGATTGGGGGGAGAAGGTGATTTGACGGAAAAGAACTTCTTGTGGCGTTACCAGAAGGCTCTTCCCAATGTCCCATCGCCGCTCTTGTACCAGAATGTTCTGTACCTGATGAAAGAGGGAGGCGTCTTGACAGCGTTGGATGCGTCCACCGGCGCGGTTCTGAAGCAGGGGAGACTGCAGGGTGCGTTAGGCGACTATTTCGCGTCGCCGGTGGCGGCGGATGGGAAGGTGTACACCGTAAGTCACGAAGGCAAAGTGACGGTGCTGAAGCCGGGAAAGGACTGGGAGATTCTTTCAATCAATGAGATGGGTGAAGACTGCAACGCAACGCCCGCCATCGCGGACGGACGGATTTATCTGCGCACGCACCAGGCGCTATATTGTTTTGGGAAGAAATAAGCATCAACCTAAAAAGTTCAGAACCTTCGTTGAACGCTGACTCGAGTTCGGCTGACCGCTGGTCGCTGACAGATCAATCTATTGATGAGGAGACTTCTCTATGGTTTGGACCCTTTTTGTCCTGGGCGCAGTAATTTCGTGGGGAATGTATGGCCCCATCTTGCACAAGGGACAGGTTCAGTTGGGTAATCCACTGCGGGCATTGCTTTGCGTCGGGATTGCATACTTCTTGATTGGGGTTTTGGTGCCCGTCATCACCTTGTCGGCACAAGGAGGTCTGAAGGGTTTTAACACCGGCGGCACTCTTTCGGCAGGGCTGGGAGGGGCACTGGGAGCTGTGGGCGCTGTGTGCATTATCTGGGCTTTCCGGGCAGGAGGTTTGCCGACGTATGTCATGCCGCTTGTCTTTGGCGGGGCGCCGCTGGTGAACGTATTGTTCTCAATGTGGCTTCACCCGCCCAAGGTTGCTCCAAATCCGTTGCTTTATGCAGGGTTTCTGTTCGTGGCGGTTGGAGCGAGCATGGTGTTGTATTTCAAACCAGCGGCGTAGCGAGGGACCGATTTGCGGGCACAAACTTTTTGGAAGACTGTTACCATGGATGACAGCGATTTGCTCCACGACTTAATCTCGCTGCTCGATGAGAACAAAGCGCGATACTGCGTTATTGGCGGCCAAGCGGTAAACGCCTATGCGGAACCTCTAGTCAGCTTGGATTTGGGTATTGTGATCGCGGCTGTAGACCTGGAGGGAGTCGAAGCATTGTGTCGAGAGGTCTTCGTGGTTGAGCGATTTCCTGCCAGTATCAATCTCTCTAAGGCTGCATCGGATTTGCGGGTTCAGATTCAAACCGATCCTCGCTACTTCAATTTTCCCGAGCATGCCTCTCTGCGAAATGTGTTGGGCATGGCCCTTCCGGTGGCACGTGTTGAGGACGTGCTTCAAGGGAAAGTATGGACCGTGTCTGATAACACTCGGCGCGGCAGCAAGCGCCAGGAGGATCTCGCAGATATCGCTCGCCTTCTGGACGAGCATCCTCTGCGTGATCAGGTGCCGACGGGAATTCTGGATCTCCTGATTTAGCTTGAGGGCTACTCCATCCGCTGTGACGGCGCACTCGCGGGTGCGCCCCTATTTCTTCGCCCTCACATCAAAGGCATACAGGTTGTCCTGATCCCGAAGATACAGCCGACCACCGGCAACCACTGGATGGCTCCAGGTGGGAAGCGACTCCTGTGGAATACTAAAGCGGCCCTTTTCCTGGTAGCCATTGGGTGTGGCTTCTACCAGCCCAACCACGCCCTTCTCGCTGAAGCAATACAGGTGCCCGTCGGCAAACACTAAGGACCCCTTGCCGACGCTGCGGTCCTTCCAGATGACTTCGCCATCCTCGAAACGCATGGCTGTGAGGATTGCGCTCGAAAACCCATACAACGTGTCGCCGATCAAGACCGACGAACTGTGGTGGTTCTTCATGTTCTGGTTGAAGTAGATTTCCTGTGCCCTGAGTTTTCCACCTTCGGCCTTGATCTCCAGCAGAGCACAGCCTGTGCCGTAATCCGACGAGAGAAATACCTTGTTGCCTTTCACAATCGGAGTTGCGACGTTAGCGGTCCGGTTGGCGACTTGCGAATAGTCCCAGAGCGGGTTGCCATTGCGGACGTCCACGGCCATCGCTCGCTGGTGAGTAAAGAAGACGGCTTGTGGAACGCCTGCGGCTTCGAACGGTATGGCTGAGGAATATCCCGCGCTGTCGCTGCCGCTCTTCCAGATGACACTGCCATCCTTCTTGTTGAGCGCGACAATCGATGCACTTGGCCCGCCGGCATTTACCAGCAGTTGGTCTCCCAGGATCAATGGCGATTCGCTGGTCCCCCAGTGGGGGTTTGAACCACCAAATTTTTCCACGACATTCAGACTCCAGAAAATCTTGCCACTCGCGGCATCTAGACAACTGAGATCTCCGTTGCCGCCGAGGGCATAAACACGATCACCATCCACGGTGGGAGTGCCACGAGGTCCGTCGCCCCGATCGTTGGAAAAGCGTCCGCCATTGGCCTGCACCCAAAGCGGCTTTCCATCACCGGCGTCGAGAGCGATGACAAACTCCCGATTCCCTTTGAGTCCCATCGTGAAGAGCCGTCCTTTGGTGATCGAGACGGTGGAGTAGCCATTTCCCAAGCCATTAGTCTTCCAGGCCTGTGGCGGGCCGTCAGGAGGCCATTGCTTGAGTAATCCGGTTTCGGTGGAGATTCCATCGCGCCTGGGTCCGCGCCACTGCGGCCACTCTCCCGAGACTTCAGTCTTGGCGGTGATCCAAAAGGAGAAAAGGAGCAGCGCGAGCGTGGCAAGCAACAGAGACTTGAGATTCAAGAGTGCCTTCATGCGGCATTGTCCCCCTCAGCGAGTGTAGATGTTTGGCTCGGTTCGGCCTTCCGCTCCTATTATAGTCTGACGACCCTAACGAATTTGAAATTGCTTATCTTGGTTGAAGCTTTTTGAGGCATCATACGGCTCACAATCTCAAAGACTGCTGGAGGGCAAGCCGCATGGCGCAATTTACACGCAGAAGACTGCTTCATTTGGCCGCAAGTGCCGTTGTCTGGCCAATGCTTGCCACGTTTCATTCGTTGGCTGCGCCTTGGCGCCGTAAGGTGAAGATCACCGACATTAGGGTGATGGCCCTCCAGGGTGGACGGACGTACAACTTGGTGAAGGTCGAAACCGATGCGGGCGTCTATGGAATTGGCGAAGCGTATGGCAGTCCTGGTGTTGGGGTGAAAGAGGGAATCCTGGATCTCAAGAATTGGCTGGTGGGCAAGGATCCACTGGACATCGAAGCCCTCTACACGCACATGGGTCGCGGCACACCAAATCTTTCAGGCACAAGGACCGAAGGGTCGGCGCACCAGTCGATCCGGGCTGTGAGTGGCGTCGAAATGGCATTGTGGGATCTGGTCGGAAAGCTTCTAGACGTTCCCGTGGTGACGTTGCTCGGCGGAAAATACCGGGACAAGGTGCGGATGTATTGTCATGAGAGTCCGAAGAACATGCTGGACAAGGCTTCCTGCCGTGACTGGGCGCAACGGGTGAAGCAGCATCCATCGGGTTGGACAGCGTTCAAGTTTGGTTTCGGGCATACCACACCTGAAGCCGATAAGGCCCGCGATCTTTCCAACCGAATGCTTACCTCGCAGGAGTTGCGCAACGTCGCCAAGGGCTTTGAGAACTGTCGCGAAGCTATCGGCCCGGAGGCAGACATCCTGGTTCACTGCCACTGGGAATACAACTTGCCGACTGCAATACAAATCGCAAAAGCGATTGAGCCGATGAACCCGTTTTGCCTGGAAGATCCACTCTCAGTAGACTACAGCGAGAGTTGGTTGCGCCTCGTCAACAGTACCCGAGTGCCCATCCTGATGGGCGAAAACCTGGACCGTCGCGAGCGCTTCAAGGACTTCATCGTCAACCAGGCGTGTGACATCGTTCAACTCGACGTGCGAAATACTGGCGGTTTGTTGGAGTCGAAGAAGATCGCCGATCTGGCACACACCTTCAATCTACCCATGACGGCTCACAACACGGGCAGCTTGGTTTGCGTGATGGCCACAGCACAGTGGGCCGCGTCGGTACGCGACTTTATTGCTGCAGAGTCCGTTCTCGGCAAGGGCGATTGGATGGACAACATCGTGGTGAGGGAAGGTCCGCTGTATAAAGATGGCTACTACACGCTACCCGACAAACCGGGATTGGGAATCGATCTCAATCGGGAAGTGGTCGAAGCCCACCTGGCATCAGGGGAAAAGTGGTGGGGATAAGATTCAGTACTGAGTACTGAGTAGGACCTCGTGCTCGTTTTCGGTGTGTAGACTGGTGCAGTCTTCCCAGGCGTTAACTGGATTCCCGCTTTCGCGGGAATGACGAAACGTTCTCGAGTGTCGTGTCCGCTAAAGCGGGAATCCAGAGACTGACGATCCACTTCCGGGAGGTTGAAGCCTGCTAGTCCTTCTCAATCGGAAGCCCGCTGGTAGCCCACTCTTTGTAACCGCCCGACATCGATAGGACCCTCGTGTAGCCCATTTTCTGCAGCGCCTCGGCAGCTAGGGCAGAACGATAGCCACCACCGCAGTAAAGAACTATTTCTGCGTTGTGATCGGGCACCTGTCCTTCGATGTCACGTTCGATGATGCCTTTGCCCAGGTGCCTGGCGCCTTTTGCGCGGCCCTTGTTCCACTCATTGTCCTCTCGGACATCGATGAACTGAAACGCGTCACCCCGGTCCAGTTTCTCCTGCGTCTCGGCGGGCGAGATCTCTCGAATCCTGGATTTGGCATCGTTAACGATCTTCAAAAAACCTTCAGAATGTTGCATGGCTAACTCCGCAAAACTATCCGTCCCAAGACTTGGCTCCCCTCGCCCCAACGCGGGAGAGGGGTTGGGGGTGAGGGGGAGGGGACGAGTCAATCGTCGATCGATTACCTTTCGTATCGAGGAAGAGACTTCGACCTTGATCGCGAAATGTCGTGCTGAGCACTGTCAAGCGAAACCAGCCTACCCCACCGTTTCAACTCCAAACCGCGCTTCCTCAAACACCGCGTCCAACTCTGCCGACACGTCGCCTGTTTGAGCGGTCAGT
>Ga0180085_1000022_pt1 | contig 40231 bp, 43 predicted proteins | sample EasRiv730_16_10D_FD_123013 | JGI IMG/M metagenome (GOLD analysis project Ga0180085, IMG submission 123013) | Soil microbial communities from meander-bound floodplain in the East River, Colorado, USA - East River metaG ERMLT730_16_10D | ecosystem: Environmental > Terrestrial > Soil > Floodplain ... | reverse complement strand
GAGGATCTGCGCTTTCTGACGGGTGACCAGTGGCCCGATGCGGTGCGTCGTGAACGCGAGCAGGAGCGGCGGCCGTGCCTGTCGTTTAACCAGCTGCCGAAATTCACTGAGGCGGTGATGGGTGATGCCCGCCAGAACAAGCCCGGTGGCCAGGTGCATCCGGTGGACGGGACGTCGGACCCGGAGATTGCCAAAATCTTTGAAGGTCTGATTCGCGATATTGAGTACCGCTCGATTGCGACCGACAGCTATGACTGCGCGCTCGAGCAGGCGGTAAACGCGGGCTGGGGCTATTTCCGGATCCTGACCGACTACTGCGGCGACGATACGTTTGAGCAGGAAATCCTGATCAAGCGCATCCCGAACCAGTTTTCCGTTTATATGGACCCATCGGCAACCGAAGCGGACTTTTCAGACGGTCGCTGGGCGCTGGTGACTGAAAAGCTATCGCTGGAGGAGTTCGAAGAGCGGTTCGGAGAGGAAGCCGGCGATGGTGACGTTCCGGCTGGCGAGGGCGACCGGAACCCCATGTGGTTTGGCGACGACTGGCGGCGGGTGGCGGAATTCTGGTGGAAAAAGCCGGTGCGGAAGCGTTTGGCGCAGATCCGAACCTGGCAGGGTGAGGAGCTGGTGGTAGAGCTCGATGGGGAGGGCCAGCCGGTGGGAGTCGAGATCCATCCGCAGCCTCCGCCGATGCCGCCGAACCCGCTGTTGCTGGGTGGCGCGGCGAGCCCATTGGTGCCGCCGGAACCGGTGCCTGATTTCACCATTCTGCGCGAGCGCAAGGTGGAGACGCACCAGGTGTGCTGCTACACGGTGAGCGGTGGGGCTCTGCACGAGACGCAGGAATGGGCGGGGAAGTACATCCCGATTATCCCGGTGCTGGGCAAGGAAATTTTCGTGGATGGAGAGCGTTACCTGCGCGGGATGGTGCGGAACATGAAGGATCCGCAGCAGGGGCACAATTACTGGATGACGATGGCGACCGAAACCATCGCGTTGCAGCCGAAAGCCCCGTGGACGGTGACTGCGACGCAGATTGAGGGCCACGAGGCCCAATGGAACCAGGCACACGCGAAGCCGTTCCCGTATTTGCTCTACAACATTGACCCCGACTCGCCGCAGTCGAAACCGACACGGGAGCAGCCGCCGGCGCTTGGGCCGGGAATGTTTCAGATGCTGCAGATCTCAGCGCAGGGGCTGAAAGATACCTCCGGGATCTACGACGCCAGCCTGGGGGCGCAGGGGAACGAGCAGAGCGGGGTGGCGATTACGGCCCGGCAACGCGAGGGGGACGCTTCGAATTTTTATTTCATCGACAACCTCTCGCGCTCGCTGCGCCACGCCTACCGGATCCTGGTGGATCTAATTCCGAAAATCTACGATTCGGCCCGGATTGTGCGGGTGATGGGGAAAGACGAGCAGTTCCAGTTTTTCCCGGTGAACCAGCCAGTGATTGAAAACGGGGAAGGCCAGGCCGGTTATCGGCCTGCCTCGCCCGAAGAGGTGGCCGCGCAGGTGCCGACGCGCTTCTTTGACCTTTCGGCCGGCCGCTACGACGTCAGGGTCAGTGTGGGGCCGGCCTATGCCACCAAGCGGATTGAGGCGGCGAATTCGATGATGGAGTTTGTGAAGGCTGTGCCTGCAGCTGGCCCGCTGCTGGGAGACTTGATCGCGAAAAACATGGATTGGGAAGGTGCCGACGAGGTGGCCCAGCGGTTGCAGGTGCTGCTGCCTCCGCAAGCCGGGGGGCCGCAACCGATGGCTCCGCCAGCAATGCCGCCAGGACCGGGGGGGCCGGGTCAAGTTCCCTTCCCACTGCCGCCGGGGGTGCAGTGATGAGCAGCGTCATTTTCACGATTCGCCGGCTGACGATTGATGCGGTGACGTGGACGCCGGTGGTGACGCCGTTCCCGTGTCGCAGGATTGCCATTGAGCAAGGAGACGGTGTGAATGATCTCAAGATCCGCAGTGATGCTGCCGACGCAAATACAGAAAAGACGATTGCGGCCGGCACGCTCCAGCCGCTGACCAGCGAGTTTCTGGGAGACACGGTCGGCGGGCCTGGCGAAACCGTTTGTTATTTGCAGGCGGCCGCGGGCACTGGCCCGGCGGTGTTGGAATTTGTGAGGTGAGCTGTGCGTATCAAGGTTGAAGGCAGCCACGCAGAGGCAGTATCGACGGTGCGACACAACCTGGTTGCTTTGGGTTACACCGTGACCCCGGTTCGCCCCAGCTATACCGTTGAACTGAACAGCAGCGTTCACGACAGGGTGATGGTCGACGGGGTGGACTGCGAACTCGAGCGGTGGATTGTGAGTTGCATTGCTGAGCTCTCCCCAAAGCCCTTGGTGCTCCAAAGGCAAGGTGGCATCCAGGATGACAAGTCCATCCGGATACTGATTCCTGCTGACGATCCCGACCGGAGTTTGACGTTTGCAGCCGAATCTGGCGTAACACGGGGCCTGGCCAAGACCTTACGCCACGGGCTCGCGAAAAAAGAAAGCCCAAGAGCAAAGGCGAAAGGCGAAAGTGAGCCGGATGATGTCGACCCAGATCGGCCCTTGTGGTCTGCCATCTCCCGCACCCGGTGGCTGTTGGGATGGCTGGCGTTGGTTGTCCTGCTGTTGCTCGTGCTCAAGGTGGTGGGGCTAGGACAGGGGACGCAGCCCTCAACCGGGCCGTTTCAGTTTGATTTTCGCCGCATCGCGGGGACAGCCATTTCCTCATCGATGTACGACAGCGGGAACACGGCCCTAAAGGTGAACTGCGTGGTGGGCTGCTCGGCCGCCGGCTCGTTTACTGATCGGGCGACGTTTACCTTTGGAACGACCTCGCTGACCAACGTGGGTGGGGCGTTCGACGATACGCCTCCCGCAGACCTCACCACGGGCATGGCGGGCGTGGTGCGGCTGACGGCCAAGCGCGCGTTTCACATCAACCTGCGCAACGCTTCTGGCACGGAAATTGCCACGGCCGGCGCGCCGCTGCGTGTGGACCCCACCGGATCGACCACGCAGCCGGTCTCTGGCACCGTGACCGCCAACCAAGGCACGGCCAACACAGACGCGAACCGCTGGCCGGTGAAGATTACCGACGGCACTGACGCGGCGCTGGTGTCTGGCTCCGGATCGCTCCAAGTGACCTGCGACAATTGTGGCGGTTCGACGTTTGCGGACAATTCAGCCTTCACGTTCGGGACCAGCACTATTTTGAATGCAGGGTTCGTGTTAGACGATACGGCTCCCAACGCGGCGACCGAGAACAGCGCGGCCGCAGCCAGGATTTCTGCCAACCGGATGCAGTTATTCCAGTTGGGAGATGGAGCGGGAAACGAGCGCCGGGCGAACGTCACGGCTGGCAATGCGCTGGTGGTCGACGGCAGCGCCGTGACCCAGCCGGTCTCTGGCACCGTGACGGTGTCCGGCACCGTGACGGTGGGGACGTTTCCCGATAACGAACCCTTCAATTTGCAGCAGGTCGCTGGCACCACGCTTTCCACTGGGAACGGAATTGCCGGAACCGGGACGCCTCGCGTCACGATTGCGTCCGACAATACCGCCTTCAGTGTGAACGTGGGCAGTTTCCCGGACAACGAACCGGTCAACGTAGCGCAGATGAACGGTGTTGCCGTGACGATGGGAAATGGCGTTTCAGGCACGGGCGTGCAGCGCGTCACGATGGCCAGTGACTCGACCGGGATTCTGGCTGGCGTGACCACGGTAACGAACCTGACGAACCTTCCCAACGAAGGCCAGCAGACCGCCGCGAACTCGATTAGCGTGACCCCGGACACGGATAATGACCCGATCGGCGCCACAGCAGCCGCGCCGCCTGGCGAAGCGGTGTTTGTGGCTGGACTGGCGAGTGGCGCTACCGGAGGGTTTCTGACCGGGCTCACGGTCTGCGACAGTTTTGCAAACGTGAACATTGTAACGGCCACGACGACGCTGCTGGTGACCGGCGTCTCTGGGCGCCACGTGCGGATTTGCGGGATGTCGCTGTTAGCAGCGGGAGCGAACAACGTGGCTTTGATCTCGGGGACGGGCGCGACCTGTGGCACGGGAACGACCGGCATGACCGGAGGCACGACTGCGGCCACCGGCTACAACTTTGCAGCCAATGGAGGCATTTCGCAGGGCAGCGGCCTGGGAGAGATTAACCGCACCAATGCCACCGGCGATTCGGTTTGCGCGGTGACCAGCGCGGCCGTGCAGCTGTCGGGACGGATTGCGTACACGATTTATTAGTGACGGGTGACCAGTGACGAGTGACCAGTTGAGAAAATGCTTTCTTGCGTTGGGCCTGGCGGTTTTGCTGTTGGGCCGTGGTGTGTTTGCGTTCCCCACTGTGGCCGGCTTCAACACCACCAACGGCACTACGGCGACGACGGCGCCCGTGGTCAACCTGCCAACCTCGATTTCAGCTGGCCAGACTCTGATTGCGCTGATTCGCGTCGCTGTGGGCGGCGCGATTGGCTGGCCGGCTGGTTGGACCGAGATGGTCGACGTGTCTACCGACGCCGCGGACGACCAGATTGCGGCGGCGTGGCGCAAGGCGGATGGGACTGAAGGAACCACCATCACGCTTTCCAGCGGCAACGGCAAATTTGCCGCATTGACCTGGCGCATCACCGGCGCCACCGATCCAACGGTGACGGCGCCCGATTTCAATTCTTTTAACACTGGGACCAGCACTACCCCGGATCCGGGCAACTCTACGCCTCCGGGTGGAGCTCAGGACTACCTTTGGTTGTGGATTGGAGGCTGGGAAGGCGAACAGACCTCACCGCCGGCCTCGAACCCAACCAATTACGGGTCCCCGATTGGGGCCAACAGCGGCACCTCGGGCGTGACTAGCACCAATTGCCGGGTGGCGAGTGCGCACCGCCAGCTGAATGCCGCAACTGAGGACGCGCCGAGCTGGACGATTTCAGCCAGTGACGATTGGTCGGCCACGGTGATTGCGGTTTACCCAGGGGCGGCGCCGGCGGGCTGTGGAACGACGCTAGCGTTGATGGGCGCAGGCTGTAAATAAATTAAGGTGTTTTCGCCTTTAAGGAGGCGCGCATGTCAGAGGAAGTAACGCAGGAGGACAGTGGCGAGGGGCTAGTGGAGAGTGGAGAGACCGTTGCTGCTGAAGCCGGGGAGGGAGACAGTCCCACAACCCCGCAGGAGAACGAGGAAACGCAAGAGACGCCGGAAGATCCTGGCGCGAAGCCGAAGAACTCGGCTCAGAAACGGATCGGAGAATTGACGCGCAAACAGCGCGAGGCGGAGCGGGAGCGGGACTACTGGCGCGAGGTGGCGCTGGGCAGGCCGGCTGCTGGGCCAGAGCCTAACGCTGGAATGCAGCGCGAGGTGGGAGCAAACGAGCCGCTCGTGGAGCAGTTTGCGAGCTATGAAGATTTCGTCGACGCCCGGGCGGATTGGAGAGCGGAGCAGCGCATCCGCGCCCATGAGCAGGCGAAGACGCGGGAACAGACGGTAAGAGAGGTGCAGCAAAAGACGCAAGCGGCGGTGGCCAAGGCGGCAGAGAAGTTCGCAGATTTCGAGGATGTGGCGCTAAGCCCAGACCTCGCGATGACGCCGGTGATGGCCGAAGCGCTCTTGGACTGCGAGAATTTCCCGGAGGTGGCGTATCACCTGGGACAGCACCCGGAGGAGGCCAAGCGGATTGCGAAGCTGAGCCCGGCGGCGCAGGCCCGGGAAATTGGGAAGCTCGAGGTTAAGCTGGCTTCAGCCGTGAAGGACGCGACCGAGCAGCAGACCGCGCGGCGGACAACCAACGCGCCGGCTCCGGTAAAGCCGGTAGGAGCGAAGGGAGCCGCGGCGAAGGCTGTGGATTTGAACGACCCGAATTTGCCTCTGGAGGTTTGGGAAAAGGAACACGACCGGCTGCAGCGCGAGAGGCGCGAAGGCGCGAGGGCGAGCAGGCGGAACTAAAGCGAAAACAAGTTTGGAGACTGGGTGACTGATTCGAAGCAGCCCCGGTTGCTCCAACCCAATGCAGTCAGGAGAAAGGCCCGTTTCCGTGTCACGGCGGAACGGGCCTTTTTCTTTTTGGGTGCGAATTCAGCCCTGGAACCGTGGCTCCGGCTTTAACAAAGGAGAACACGGCAGTGGCGAACACTATTTTGACCGCGACCAATGTGACGCGGAAAGCTTTGAAGATTTTGCACCAGAAGTTGAACTTCGTCGGGAACGTAAACCGGCAGTATGACAAGACCTACGAAAGCGGCGGGGGCGCGGTGGTGAAGGGCAAGTTTGGCCCGGACCTGAAAATCCGGCTGCCCAACGAGTACACGGTGCGCTCGGGGATGACGATGGGCACGCCCAACGACACGGTGGAGGCGTCGGAAACACTGACGGTTTCGACGGTGAAAGGCGTGGATCTGGAGATGAGCTCTCTAGATCTGAGTTTGAGCATCGACGAGTTGGCAGAGCGGGTGTTGGACCCGGCCATGTCTGTGCTGGCAGCCAACATCGAAGCGGACGCGATCTCGATGTATAAGTCCGTGTACAACCTGATCGACGGCGACGCGGCGGCTTTTGCCTTCACGCATCCCTCGCTGGCGCGCGAAAAGCTGACGCTCAACCTGGCGCCTCCTTCGCCTCGGTTTTGCAACCTGAACCCGTTCCACACGACCAAATACATCGACGCAGTGAAGGGGCTGTTTCACGACGGCGACGCGGTGGAGCAGCAGTATCGGGAAGGCAAGATTGGCCGGGCGCAGGGGTTCACGTTCTTTGAGAACACGCTGCTGACTGACCACACGACCGGGACGGCGGCAAAAACGACGGGGTACCTCTCGAACGGGGCGACTCAATCGGGAGCGTCGATCATTGTGGACACAGGGACCACCACTTTCCTGAAAGGGGACGTGATTACGTTTGCTGGAGTGTTTCGTGTGCACCCTGAAACTAAGGTGTCGACCGGCATCCTGCAGCAGTTTGTGATTACCGCCGACTCTGGGGCTTCGGCGACTTCGCTGGCCATTTCCCCGGCAGTGGTAGCCACCGGCGGGCGGCAGAACGTGTCGAACACGGTGGCCGACAACTCGGCAGTGGTGAAGGTTGGGGCGGGAGCTTCCGAGCTCTTGAATACGTCTCTGGCTTACCATCGGGATGCGTTCGTGTTTGTGACGGCGCCGCTCGAAATGCCTAAAGGGGTGAACTTTGCGGCGCGTGAGGTGATGGACGGGATCTCGCTTTCGCTGGTGGGAGATTTCGTGATTACCACGCGGCAGTTCCCGTACCGGGTGGATTGCCTGTATGGGTACAAAGCGGTGCGTCCGCAGCTGGCGTGCCGGATCCATGCGGACGGGTAATAAGTAGGTTTCAGGTGCCAGGTTTTTCCGCCTGGCACCTGTTTTCTGGACTTTGAACATGAGGAAGCTAGCTTTTCTTTTTGTGGTGCTGTTGGGGCTTTTGTCCGGGAGCGTTTGGGGTGCGCCGTCGGTCGTTGATTCCTGCATTGGGATTCACTCTAGCGGCACGACAATCAGTTGCACGGTAAACAGCAATTCAGGGAGCAATCTACTATTGATGGTGGGGGTTTATGCTCACAATTCTGTGACGATTGACACCGTGACACATAACGGCGATTCAGCAACGGCAATTTCGGCCAGCGCAGAAGATACGACCGGCTCAACGAGGCTTAGGACATTTTATAGGATTGCTCCAGATGCTGGAGTCGGTTTAACAGTTACTGCGACAATGTCGGGTGACCAGCCGGCAGAAGTTATAGCTGTTGTTTTGCAGGACGTGAACCAATCAACGCCTTACGAAAATGAGTCAACTCATGATCCAGAAAGCGGAGAGACTAGCGGGAGTCAGAATGTTACGAGCGCCTCGGGAGACCTGGTTTTAGATTTCTACGGTCTCGGGCATTCGACTGGCGCTGATGACCAGACCGTAACACAGGGCGCCGGTCAAACGATGATCGAGAATGACACCGAGGTAGACAATCTGCGTTTCTTTTCGTCAACCGAAGCGGGCGCGGCAACAGTAACAATGTCGCACTCGTGGTCGCCGAATAATATGAACAGTTTGGGTCGGGCTTACAACATCAATGCCCTGTCTGCTGGTGGAGTCGTTCCTATAGTGAACCTACATCGCAGGAGAAGAGCGCAATGAGACTACTGCGACTTATAACCCTACTTGTCTTACTCGTCTTGCCAGCCCAGGCGACTACATTCTATGTCGCCAAGACTGGTAGCAGTGACTCAAACAACTGTACTCAAGCGCAAAGTGAGTCTACACCGAAGTTGACGATCAATAGCGCCATCCCATGTTTAAGCGCTGGAGATGTGTTGTCAATTAAGGCCGGAACATACGCAGAGGTGATAGGTCAGGACGGCGCTGGCGGCTATCCAGCATCCGGTTCGTCGTGGGCTACTGCTACCACGATAACGGCATTTGGATCAGACACAGTAACTGTTACCGGAGCGGGGCCGGTGACCTTTTACCACGCCTCGGTGCAATACATCATTCTCCAGAACATCCACTTTGTGAATAACGATAGCAGCCATAACGTGATTCTGGTTGGGAACGGAGCGGGGCACATTCGGATAACTGGGTGTGAGATTTCCGGGGGTGCTGATACCGGGGCAATATCTCTATTTGAGGGCGGGACAACACATGGCTTTAATCAAGTTATAAATTGCAACATTCACGACAATGGAACAGACGTCAATTTACACCACGGTATCTATTTGCATAGTCCTGAAAACCTGATTCAAGGGTGTGATATTCACCATAATGCTTCTTCTGGAATTAGCTTTTTCAATGCTGGAGTCAATGTACAGGGAGGTACTGTTCGGGAAAACAAAATACATCACAACGTAACAGGAATTTTTCTCTGGGACATGACCGATGCTCTGTGTTTTAACAATTGGATTTACGCCAATGGTGCTCCAGATCAGGGTATATCTGTTAATCGAGCCCCAAACTCCAGAATTTATAACAACTCAATCACTGGAAGCGGGACGGGTGTGTATGTAGCCAATTCCTCTGGAGTGATCATTAGAAATAACATCATTTACGGCAACTCGACAGAAATCTTTGACCAGGATGGGAGTAACCCAACACTCTCAAACAACCTTTGCAGTTCCGGCTGTGCCATTAACCAAGATCCAGATTTTACTAGCAGCACTGACCTTCACATTTTATCCACCAGCCCGGCAATTGACCAAGGCGCAACGCTATCGGAGTTTTCCACCGACTTTGATGGCAACAACAGGCCGCAGGGCCTGGCGTGGGACATTGGGGCAGACGAGTTCCTAGCACCGCCGAGCTCGTTCTCAGTGACCATTCCGAACGGCGGGGAAAGCTGGCAGGTCGGGGTGATTAAGACGATCACGTGGGCGTCGGTTATCTCGGGAGGTAATAGTTCCCAGACCTTCAACGCCAGCGGATCTTGGCAGGCTCCGGCTGGCGTCACGACCGTGCAGGTGGATGCCTGGGGCGGTGGCGGTGGCGGCGGTGGCAACAATACCAGTGAAGACGGAGGAGGCGGCGGCGGCGGCGGTGCGTTCTCGCGTGAGACTGCGGCTGCTGTGACTCCCAGCTCTTCGTACACGGTGACGGTGGGAGCCGGTGGCGCCGGTGGGGTTGGGTTAGCTGACGGGTCATCCGGTGGAGATTCTTGGTTTAACACCATTGGGACAGTGCTGGCTAAAGGTGCCAATGCAGGTGGTCGTCCTATCGCTGGGGCGGCTGGTATTGGTGGTCTAGGTGGACAGGCAGCCGCCGGTGTAGGTGATACGAAGTTCTCCGGTGGTAATGGGGGGAATGGGAATAATGCTGGAGCCGGGGCTGGTGGGGGTGGGGGTGGTTCGGCTGGTTTAGGCAGTGCCGGGGGGGCTGGTGGAACCGCAGTAGCTGGTTCGGCTGGCGCTGGTGGTTCAGCTGGCGCGGGTACACCTGGTGGGGCTGTCGGAGGGGCCGGAGGTAACAATCCTCCAGTGGCTGGGACCGCTCCCGGCGGAGCCGGGGGCGGTGGGGGAGACCCCAGCAACGGTGCGGCTGGAGCGGCGGGACGCGTGACTTTGACGTGGGTGACTCCCGCAACGGTCAAAATCGAACTGAGTCGCAACAACGGCTCCTCGTGGGAGGACCTTACGACTTCAACGCCCGACGATGGCACTTTTGATTGGACAGTCGCCGGAGCAACGACCGCGCAGGGATTGATTCGGGTTTCGAGTTTAGCGGGTGGTGGCGAAACCGACACGAGTGACGCCGCTTTCACGATCACAGGGGCCGCAGCAGGAAGCATCACGGCAAGCTCACTGAGCGGCCAAAGATTCAAGAAGGGCGCGACGATCCCGTTTTCTTGGACTTCCACCAACGTAACCGGAAACGTGCGAATTGAGTTGTCGCGGGATGGCGGGTCTACCTGGGAAATAGTGGTCGCCAGCGTACCCTTCAACAGCTCAGCGCAACCGTGGACGGCCGCGGTGCCAGCCTCGAGCAACTGCAAGTTCAAGGTGACGAGTCTGAACGACACTAGCGTGAGCGGCACGAGCTCTGGCACGTTTCGGATCGGCGGATCGAGGGCACTGATAGGACTATGAAAACTCTATGGCTGTTTCTGTTGCTGCAAGCGTACTGGGATCCACTCCCGAAGTCTGCGGGTGAGACGATTACGCTGGTGTACGACGACGACATTGAGGCGGGAGACCTGGCGAGGTTCATTCTCTACCGAAAGACCGGCACGACGTCGACGCCTGTGAAACTGGCCGAGCAACAGGCGAACACGTTTCAGGTGCGGATGCCAGACAGTTATGTGAAGCAATATCGGTTTTTCGTGGTACCGGTGACGCTGAATTCAGCTGGGACTGTTACGGCCCGAGGGCCGGCCAGCAATGAGGTTTTGGTGGTGAGGAAATGAAAAAACTCTTGGTGGTTCTGTTTGTGTCACTGGCGCTCATTGGCCCGGGCTCGGCGCAAATCAAGCTCGTGCAGAACACAGCTATCGATGTCGCGGTGGGTCCATTCCTCGATGCAACCGATGGAGTTACGGCTGAAACAGCTCTGACGATCTCACAGGCAGACGTGCGCTTGAAGAAGAACGCGGCCGCCTGGGCACAAAAGACTCAAACGAGCTCCTGCACGCACGAGGAGAACGGGTGGTATGAGTGTAGCCTGGATACGACAGACACGAACACGATCGGGACGCTGGTTCTGGCGGTGAATGAAGCGGGCGCGGTGCCCGTGTGGATTTACTTCGAGGTGATTCCGATTGCCAGCCATGATTTGCTGGTGGGTGGGGACGTTTCAAGCACCGCCGACATCACTGCGGCCATTCATGAAGATCCAGTTCCGGGGGCGTACGCCGCGGGGACGGCTGGGTATGTTTTGGGGCACGTGCGCAGGCCAACGTTTGTTGGTACCGCCGACAGCGGGACGACCACCACGATTGTTGACGCAGCACTGACGCAGGGGGACACCGACTACTGGTCCGGCAGCATGATCGTCTTCACGTCGGGGACGATGGTTGGGCAGGCGCGGTATATCACCGCCTTCACTCCGGCTTCAGACACCCTGACTTTTGCCCCGGCGGTGACGCAGGACACCAACACCGAAACGTATGAAATCTGGCCGATGCTGGACTACCTGCGGGCCACGGTTTCAGGCCGCACGCTGGACGTGGCGACGACCGGAGAGGCAGGCGCGGACTTTTCAAATATCAACGGCACCTTGGACGCGGCGGAAATTGGGGCTGACGCTCTGACGGCGGCTAAGATCGCGGTGGATGCGATTGGCGCGTCGGAGATCGCAGCCGATGCCATCGGAGCGTCGGAGTTGGCCACCGACGCGATTGGAGACGCAGAGATTGCTACCGGAGCCATCGCGGCCACCGCTTTTGCGGCCGGAGCTATTGACGCGGCGGCCATTGCCACCGACGCGATTGGAGACGCAGAGATAGCGACGGGAGCCATCGCAGCCACCGCTTTTGCGGCCGGAGCTATTGACGCGGCCGCGATCGCAGCCGATGCCATCGGAGCGTCGGAGCTGGCCACCGACGCGATTGGGGCGGCAGAGATTGCAGCTAATGCGATCGGGGCGGCGGAAGTGGCAGACGCTTCGATTGACCGGGCGACCCTGGCCGTGGACACCGGGCTACAGACAGTGCGCTCGAACACGGCGCAGGCGGGGGCCTCGACCACGATCACGCTGGACGCTTCGGCCTCGGCGACCGACGACCTGTATAACAACAACGCGATCTATCTGACGGGCGGAACCGGGGTTGGGCAGAGCCGAATTATTACGGACTATGTGGGCTCGACGAAGGTGGCAACGGTAAACGCGGCGTGGGCGACAAACCCGGCTTCGGATACGACCTTTGCCGTGATCCAGCAAGGCTTGTCTCCGGCCTCGTCTGGCTTGACGGCGGCCGACGTGTGGGCCTACGTGACGCGGGAGCTGACCTCGGGCGCCAACCTGGGGACAGTGAGCGCCAACGTGACGGGGCTGACGGCCGGAGCGCTGGCGGATTTCTTTGACACCAATTCGGGCACGACTTACGGCGCGGCCGTGGCGGGCTCGGTGGTGAAGGAGATGGCAGACAACGCCGGCGGGTCTGGGTTGACCCTGGATGGCATCTCAGACGCCGTGTGGGATGAACAACGCGGTGGACACACCACCGGTGGCAGTTTTGGCCAGGGCGTGGCCAGTGTGCAGGGGAATGTGACGGGCTCGGTGGGGAGTGTGACGACCGTGGGCAGTGGGGCCATCACGGCGCCGTCGTTTGCCAGCGGGGCTCTAGACTCCGCGGCTCTGGCGACCTCGGCAGTGACGGAGATCCAGACGGGGCTGATTAACTTCCAGAAAAACGTCACGTATTCGAACTTTACCTTCCGCATGGTGGACGACACGGACGGGAAGACACCAGAAACCGGTCTGACGGTGAGCTGCCAGGTGTCGAAAGATGGAGGCTCGCCAGCCTCGTGCACGAATTCAGTGAGCGAGATTTCTGGCGGTGTGGGCGGACTGTACAAGACCAACGTGGCAGCGGCTGACTTGAACGCAGATGAGGTGTATTTGACCTTTACGGCTTCGGGTGCGCGGCGGCTGGACTTCAAGATCAGGCCGCAGAAGTAAGGTGTTAGGTGTTAGGTGCTAGGGGGGTGGAATGGGTGACGGGTTTATACAGCCGCAGGATCCGGACACGGTGAACGTGGTGGGTGGAGCGATTGTGCCGGCGCCGAGCGTGGGCGAGAGCGGCGGAGCTCCCAGCCCGCCGAGTGAGTTGCGCTCGGCTGGCGTGGCTCCGATCGAGCGGCGGTCGCGCCGGTTCCAGTCGATTGAACGGCTGGCGCGGGATTTTGAATCGATGGAACGAGGCTACTGAATGGTGACGGTTCTGGATTTAATCAAGGCGAGCTTTCGGCTGGCGGGAGCGGGGTTTGACCCGACCGATGCGGAGCAGGCGGACGCGCTGGATGCGCTAAACCTGCTGCTGGATACCTGGAGCACGTTGCGCTATGTGACGCCGGTAGAGACGCTGGAGAGCTTGACGCTGGCGGCTGGGGCGGGTGAACGAACCATTGGTTCAGGTGGGCAACTGGATACGGTGCGGCCTATCGAGGTGGTGCAGGCGGTGCTGCGAGACGGGGCAGGCCTGGACTGGCCATTGGAACCGATCGCGTTTGCCCAGTATCAGGAGCTGAGCCTCAAGACCGTCTCGGGCCGTCCGACGCAGCTGGCCTATCGCGCTACCTCTCCGCTGGGGAGGCTGTATTTCGACCGCGGGCCAGACCAGAGCTATACGCTGCTGCTCGAATCGCTGAAGCCGATTGCTGCTTATGCGACCGTGGCCGATGCGTTGAACCTGCTGCCTGGCTACGCGCGCGCGCTGAAATTCAACCTGGTGCTGGAACTGGCTGCGGAGTGGGGCGTAAACCTGCGGGCGGATGTGGTGGTGCACGCCAAGCGAAGCCTGGACGTACTGCGGCGCGCGCGGGCGGTGGCGGCCGTGCGGCCGGTGGCGGTGGCAACCGAACTGTCTAGTGGTGAGTGGCCAATGGTCGGTGGCGAGTATTTATGAAAGTTCCGTTTGGGAAACCGTTTCCGGCGATTGATTCCGTGTCGTTGCGCGATGGGGTAGCGTCGGGGCTGACGAACGGCTACATCAACGAGCTGGACGATTACCACAAGGTGCCAGGGCTGACGCTGTTTGCAACGCATGGAGACGCCGCGGCGGTGGACGGGCTCTACGAAACCCTTTCGGGCGTTTTTTTGGGGGTGACGAACGGCAAGGTGGTTCGCCTGAATTCTAACGGGACGTTTACGGCTTTCACAGGAGACACGGTGACGGTGGGGAGCTATTGCTACTGGACTGAGGACGGGCAGCACGTATACCTGGCGCACGGTGGCAAGCTGGCACGGATTGACCTGACGAACCTGACGGTGACGCTCTTGAACGAGAACACGCCGTCTGCCGTGACTCATGTGTGCCGCTCCAAAGGCTGGCTGCACACCAATGGCAACGACCGGATCATGGGGTCTTCTATTTTTGACCTGGCACAGGTGTTTGACAACACGGGCCAGCTGTCTGGCGTGGCGACACTGACGGACAAGCCGGGCTGGATTTTGGCCTCGGGCTCGCGCAGCGTGTCCCCTGGAAACGCAGGCCGGATCTATCTCTCGAAAGACAACGGGCTGACCTGGACGAAGGTGTACACGGCCACGGCGAATAACTTCATCATGTGCGTTGCCTATATGGGCGCGGGAGTGGTGCTGGCCGGAACAGGCATTACGACGGGCAAGATTCTGCGCTCAACCGACTACGGCGAGACCTGGGCCGACCTGGGGCAGCAGGGATCGAGCACGCTGATTAACTTCATCGCCAAGGTAGACACCAACATCGCGATTGCGGGCGCAGGTAGCGGCGCGGGGCTGGGAGAAATTTTCCGCTCGACCAACAATGGAGCGAGCTGGGCCAACATTGCGACGCCGGCAGACTTTGGGAAAACGGTGAACGGCTGCGTGGTGTGGTCGGCCACGGTGGTGACGGTGGGCGCCGGCAATGCTTCGGACGTGGCGCATATCTGGCGCTCAACCGATGGTGGGGCGACGTTTACCGATGTCGCAACGCTGGACGCAGTGGCGCAGCCGATTGACGGGGTGAAGGTGTCTTCCACGATTGGGCTGATGTCGGTGTATGCACACCCGATTGGCAAAATCTACCGCTCGACCGATGCGGGCGCGACTTGGGCCACGGTTGGGACGATTCCTAACTTGCAGTCTGATGCCATCCCGTTTGCGTTCCTGCTGACCTCTACTGGCGACCTGCTGTTTGGGACGGCGGGCAACAACGTGGCGACCGGAGGCGCGCAGATTTGGAAATCGACCGACGACGGCGTGAGCTGGAGCCGGGTGGTGACGCTGGACGACTCGAAAGAAGCGATTGTGAACTCGCGCGGCCTGGCGGAAACGCATACGCCGGGGCAAGTGATCGCCTTGGGGCGGACGCTGCTGGCCACCTCTACCACGGCCAGCGCGGCCAAGTGGCAGACGGGCGTGGGGCGGAACGCGCCGCAAGGGGATGTGTTTTCGTCGGAAGACATTTCGAATAACTACGAGGCGGTAGACAGTTGGGAACGCTTCAACGCCGAGCAGGTCCCGGATGCGGTGAACGGGGTGTTCGAGGTGGACTCGCTGGTGTTTGCCGCCGGGCCGCGCTCGATTGAAATCAATTACAACTCGGTGGATCCGGACTTTCCCTGGGCGCTGTCTGACCCCTCGCTGCCGTTTGGGCTGCTGGCTCCGCACTCGTGGGTGGGGTGGAAGGGGATCGGCCTGGAGTCTTTCGCAAATGCGGTGATGTATTTGACCGACACGGATGGGCCTATTCAGGTGGTGCAGTTCCGCGGGCGCTCGCAGCACTCGATTTCGCAGGAGTATGCGGCCATCTTGAACGACCGGACGCTGGTGACGAGCCCGGCGACGGCGCGCGCCTGGGGCGTGGTGATTCGCGGGTTGCCACATTATGTGCTGAGCTTCCCGGCGGATAATTTGACGATCTGTTACAACCTGCTGAAAAACCACTGGTGGCGCTGGGGAGTGTGGAACGGCTCGAGCTTCGAGGCGGCGGTGATTAACGCCTATGGCTACTCGAAGGCGATGAACCGGCATTTCATCGGCGACCGGCGGGCGAACGGCCGGATTTATACGCTCGAGGGGCTGACGGAAAACGGCACGGCTATTCGCTTCGAGCTGACCAGCGGGCACGTGTCGGCGGGCGGGTTTGGGGTGAAGCAGGTGTCGCGCTATCTGTACAAGGTGAAGCGCGGCCAGGCGCTGGATACCTCGGAGCCGGTGTTTACCCATGCCTGGCGCGATGATGGCCGGCCTACGTTTGCGCCCGCGCGTTCGGTGCCGCTGGGCCTGACGGGCGAGACAGAGTTTTTCGGGCACGTGAACCGGGGCGGAATGTACCGCACGCGCCAGCACCGGATTGTTCACGACGACACGCAGTCGGATTTCATTTTCTCGGAGGCGGATGAATCGTGAACGTGCCATTGCGAGGCTGCTGGACCCGACACACTTGGGTGAGGTGAAGCTGTGGGCAGACAAAATCTATGCGCGCTTCCCGTGTCTGCCGGTGTGGAGTGTGGGTGCGTTTTTCTCCGGTGTGCTGCAGGTGGGACAGGCGGTGCCGCGCTTTGCGGTGCCAGACGACGCCTGGGGGTTCACGCTGACGCATTTGAAGGTGACGCACCAGTCGGGGACGCTGACGGCTGCCACGACGATCACGGTGACGAGGATCCGCAAGGGCGTGACGAAGCTGCTGGGAACCTCGACGCTCGGGAGCACGTCGGTAGTGGACACGCTCTATTCAGTGGAGCTGGCACGGCCGGAAGAGCTCGAGCCGGACGACCTGATTAAGTGGGATTGTACCGCCATAGGCGGGCACGCGGCGGTGACGGCCTACGTGCAGGGGAGGCAGCGGAGCTAGATGGGCACAGCACGACATTTCGACGGGATTGACGATTACCTGGCGACTCCGAGTTCCAGCGAGAGCTACAACGGCATCAGTTGCGTGGGCTGGGTGAAGCGGGACGGGATAGGCGCGCGCAACGGCATCATGGGCCGGCTGTTTGACTTCCACAATGGCTGGTGTGTCTTTGTTGATGAGGACGAATTCTTAACCTTCTTTGCCACGGGAGACCCTGTCGATGACCCGTCACAATTCGCCAAAGTTGCGGCGCCCGACCTGTCGGAGTGGACATTTCTGGCGGTGACTTATGACCGGTTCGCCGCGAGCCAGCAGGTGAAGTTTTACGCCGGGACGTCTCCCGCGACGGTTGCACTGATTGGAACGGCCAATAGGACGGGAGGTTTTGGAGAGTTGGGAGTGCACCCGATTCTGGTGGGCAACATCTACAACGGTTCGCTGTTAACCGGCGGGGCAGTGGGGGCCTGGAATGGAGATATTGACCAGCCCTGCATTTATTATTCAGCGCTTTCGCTGGCCCAACTGAAGGAAGTGGCTGGGTGTGGCTCAAGAGTCCTCGAAGACGAGTGCAAGGTGATCGCGGATATCACGGGCGACGACCCGGAACCGTGCATTCAACTGGGCAGTGCCCAATCGTTGACTGTGTTTGGGACAACAGTGGTTTCAGGGGCAGACGTTGGCTGTGATGCGTGGCTGGCTTCGGTGCCTGTGACTGAGTCTCAACTGATTTCGTGCATGTGAAGAGGTGGAGGAATGCCAATAAATTGGGCCGAGTTGCTGAAAATTCTGATCCCTACGGGAGCCGGGGTGGCGGGCGCGGTGCTAAGCAACCGCAGCCAGGCGGGGGCAATTTCAGACTCGAAAGAAGAACTGGAGAAAGCCCGGGCGGCGTCGGCGAATTGGTTGCTCCAGGCGCTACAAGGAGCGCAGCCGTATGCCGACTGGAACCTGGGCGAGCAGCGGGCTGGGAGTGATTGGGCTTTTTCGGGCGGCCAGGATGCGCTGGACACTGGCTACGGCCGGGCGTCGGCTCTAATGCAGCCGTATGCGGACGCCGGCGTGAATGCGCTGGGGCGCTTGTCTTCGCTGGGGAGCAGCACGCCGAGGGTGACGAGTTATAAGGGGCAGACCCCCTCTGTATCTCCCCCTTATGCGCGCTCCGCGCAAGGGGGAGAGTCAAGTGCGCCGGCGTTCTCGCCGGTGGCGAGGACTCCCTATCCACGGACGGCGCCGGCGAAATTCAGCGTACCGGGTGGGGTCGGTGGTGTAGGTGGCAATGCCTTGGCTGCCAATGCGGCAGGAGGCCCGGCGGGCTTTGATCTGCGCGACAACCAGGTGGGGCAGCCAAACTTTGCGGTGCGGAATGCGCCAGCCTTTGGCGCGCTGGCAGGCATGGGCGCCGGGGCGTTGATTGGTGCGGGCGCCGGCGGTGCGGCTGCGGGCGCCGGCCTGGGTACGGCGCTGCTGCCAGGCATTGGGACGGCGGCGGGCTTGTTGGTGGGCGGACTGGTGGGGCGGCTGACACGGGCCGGCCGGGAACGCGAAGGGGCTACTGAGGCCGTGAAAGAGTATTCCAACTGGGTGTGGAACGAGGTGATGCCTCAAGCGCGCAGCGGGAAGCTGTCGAAAGCGGACGCGCAGGCGGCCATCGAGGCCGGCTGGACGCAGTACACCAACTGGCTCGACCAGAACATTAAAGACACAGACGTAAACCGGAATTCGAAGACCAGCCAGCGGGGTTGGCTGGATGAGGGGCTGAACGGGCCGAACGGGTGGGCGTCTGTGCCGGCTTAGGGGGAATTTATGGGCAAGTGGACTGTATCAAGTTCGGGGCACTATACCTACAGCCCCTATCTGGCGGGAGAGGATGACCCGAACAAGCCGCCTCCAGGGACGACGTCGACGCCTGGGCCGGCGTATTCGAGCCCTATAAATTCGCTGATCCCGCTGGCGAGCTACAACGTGTCGAGCCCGACGCCGGGCGGAGCGTCGCAGCAGATTGTGGATTGGACGAAATTGGGGGCTCAAAGCCCGTATGCGGGGTTTAAGCCGTCTGCACCTCTGGCCGGGGCGCAGAACATGGCACCGCAGGCAGCGCCGCCGCCTTTAAGCACGCCGCTAGGTGGTAGCCGGGGCGGCGTGGTTCCTCCTCTTCCTGGGGATCCGGTGGGACAGCCGGGGTATTACCCCGGCAAACCGCCGGTACCTCCGGGGACGGGAGGACAGCCTGGCCTGCCTCCTGACTTTGACGTGAGGAAAGGCTCGACGGATCCGGCAGTTAACCACCAGGTGTATGGGACGAATTATTTCCCTGGCAACGATCCGAGCTTTCAGGCGATTTTGCGGCGTTACATGGGTTGGGGAGACGAAGCGCGCCCGCCCATCGACCAGGCGGCGTTTCTGGCGATGGATGAGACCGGCCAGGGGCTCTACCGCCAGGCGCTGGCGGAGTGGTATCAGGGACAGGCGCTGAGCGGGATACACACGCAGGCGCGCCAGGTGGCAGGCGGTGGGAATGGGCAGACGAGTTCGCCGCCAGGAGCTCCACCCGCCGGCGGCGGTGACGCTCGCTCACTGATGAATGGCGCCGCCTACGCGAACGGAGGACGGCCGGCACCGGGGCAGACGATGGGCGGGCCGAATGCGCGTGTGCCGGAAATCTGGGACTTTCAGGACTCGCCGCAGTACCAGTTCCGGCAGAAACAAGCGCAGCGGGACCTGAACCGGATCCTGATGGCGCGCGGGCGGTCGGACTCTACCGGCGGCATCAATGCGCTGGCGCGTCGGGCGGACGAGATTGCAGCCGACGAGATCGACAAGCAGTACAACCGGGCGCTGAATGCCAACCTGCTGAACTATGGCCGGGACTACACCGAGGACGAACGGGACTATGGGCGTTTCTTTTCTGAAGACGACCGCGATTTTAACCGCAATGCGCTGTTGACCCAGCTGGGGCAGAGGGCGGCGGAGCTGGCGGCGCAGCAGTCGGTGGGCTACGGCCGCGACAGCTACGGGAACGTGATTGGGGCGAACCAGAACAATTCGGCGGCCAACTCTGCGTATACGAACGCGCTTTTGCAGATGATTTTGGGCTACGGCAGCGACCAGAGCCGCAATGAGTGGTCGGCGCTGAACCCGCTGTTGCAGTTGCTGGGACAGGGCGGACAGAACAATGCGGCCCTGTGGGAGTCGCTGGGCGGGTTGCCTACTAACATTTTGTCGCTGCTGGCGCTGCTGGGCGGCGGCGGTGGTGGTTCCGAGCAGCTGACGATGTGACCCTGGGGGGGAGCCTGATGATTCAACCGATGAGCGGGTTTAACAATGCCCTGCTGGGGCTGGCGCGGGCTTTGGAACAGCGGCAGCGCATGGACCTGAGCCGGCGGGAGGATGCGCGCCAGCAGGGGGAATTCGAGCAGCGGCGCGAGGCGAACCGGCTGGCGCTGCGGCGCGGCACTCAAGCAGACCTGGACCGGAACACGCTGCGCGGGATGCTGAACCGGCCGGGGTATCAGGGAGACGTGGGAGGCATTCGGGATCTGGGTGGCCAGGTGGTGCCAGGGACGACAGAGACCGGGCAGGCGCTGCCAGAACGGACTCAGTTGGAGCAGGCGCTGAAAACCGGAGATATCGCCGAAGCCAAGCGCGTGGGTGAGTTTATTACCGATCGCGCCATCGGCATGTCGAAGCTGGGCGACCGCGGCGGCGCGGTGAAGTATTTCCAGGATGCTACAGGCCAGGCGCTGGGGGCGCTGGCAGGCGGAGGACCGGCCAAGGATGATTGGATTGAGACCTCGCGCGGAATGTTTAACTGGCGCAGCGGGGAGTGGCGCCAGGCGCCGGCCGGGCCGATGTCACTCGACCAGGTGCGCGGCGGGATGGCCGAGCGGGGACAATTTGACACGCTGCAGAAGACTTACCCGGCACGGGTGCCGGCTGGGGAGGATCTTGGCACCTTTGAGGCGAAAGAACGCATTCGCGCGAAATATCGACCCGCCAGCGGCGGTGGGGGTGGTGGGGCGAAGCCTGCCAGCGGGGCTCAGCTGGCCTCGATTGAGCGGAACAAGGCGCTGCAATTCCAGAGGGCAGAGACAGACTTTCGGAAGCGCGTGGCGGAGATTGAGGCCTCGATTGACCTGCTGCCCGAGGAAAAGCAACGGGCGCTCGAGCAGGCGGAGGAGGAACACGCCGAGCGGAAGCAGCAGATTGATGAGGGCTACATTGCACAACGCGACCAGTTTGGCCTCGAGTCGTCGCCGGTGGACTACCGCGGGCAGCTGACGAAGAAGCGAACCCCTCCCAGCGTGGCCGCGACCGCGAAGCCGGTGACGGCGGTGAACCCGCAGACGGGCGAGCGCGTGGAATTGCGGGGGGGCCAATGGGTTCCCGTGCGCTAATCCCACCCTTGCCGGCAGGTTTTGTGCTAGAAGGTTCTGCACTTCCACCTTTGCCGCCTGGATTTGAGATCGAGAGGGACAGCGGTCCCCAAATTCCTACAGAGATTCCCACCTTAGACACTGCCCGGGTTACACCTGGGCAGCCTGCCTCAGCTGAAGACACCTGGCTTGAGGTGATTCGAAAGTCGTTGGCGAAAACGCCGGCGGTGATGGGGCGAAGTGTGGGCGGCGTGGTGCAGGCGGCTGAGGAGCTGACCGGCCTGGATGCCGGCCTGGGGAAGACGGCGGCGGAATTCTGGGGCGAGCGCGCGAAGCCTTATGACCTGGCGGTGACTCCAGGCAGTGCGAAATCTTACGTGGGGCAGGCGGTGGAGTCTGTGGCGCAGAACGCTCCGGGCCTGCTGTTGGGGGCGTTGACCGCGAACCCTGCCATTCCGCTGGCAACGATGGCGGCACAGAGTGCCGGCGGACAGTATGCGACGCTGCGGGAGAAGCAGGTGAGCCCGGCTGAGTCGGCTTTGGCGGCGGCGGGCTATGGGGCCGCCGAGGCGATCACAGAGCGCCTGCCGGTGGCGGCGTTACTCAAGCCGGGCAGCACGCTGCTGGCGCGCATTCTGAAATCCACCGCGCTGGACATTCCCGGGGAAGAGCTGACGGCGCTGATTCAGGCAGGTATCGACAAAGGCACGCTTTCGCCGGAGATGAGCTGGGGAGATGTGAAGCAGCGGCTGATTGACACGGGGCTGGTGACGGCGATTGCGGCGCCCGCGATGGCTGCGGCGACTCACCCGGCGGTGCGAGCTCGGGAACGGGCGGAGGTAGTCCGACCCAGCGAGAGCTCCAACGTGATAGCTCGAAACCTGCCCGGTCCGGAGATGCGTCAAGAAACAGACACGGCGGAGATCCCACCGCCTCCGCCGGGGTTTGTCATAGAAGAGCCGTTTTATCCCACAGCGCCAGAAGGGGAGCCGGTCGCAGCAGCGGACTACAAAACTCCAAATGTGGCTCCTACGATCGTAGAGCCAAAGCGGCCCGGACCGAAACTGGCGGTGCTGGGAGATGCGCCGGACCTGCTGAACACCATCGACCTGCTGCCTGGCCCCGGAGGCCTACGCCTGACGGAACTGCGGACAGCACCCTCGCCAACTTTTCGGAATGGTGGACTGTTGGCCTACCGCGATCGCGGTGGGGCGCTGAACGTCGTTGGCGACGACTCCAAGCTGCGGCAGTTCGGGCCGCGGAAAGAAGTCGAAGGGCCGACGCTCTTGAGCGGAATGGGTGGGCCGCCTGGCTTTCTGTCTAAAGACCAGGCCGGGGCCGGGCGGAGCCTACGGGAGATTGAGCGGACGCTCGCGCCGGAGCCAGGCTACAGACAGCAAGGGCTGGAGTTCACGGGCGAGCCGCTCGAGGTGAGGGAGCAGATGGGGCTGTTTGGTCCCGAGCCTGCGCCAGTGGAACCAGAGCGCGCGGAGTCTAGGAAGAGGGCAACTGTCTCTCCTCCAATTGTGGGGCTAAGCGAAACCAGCCAGGCGCGGAGCGCATTTGAACAAGCGAAGGCCGAGGGTCGAACCTGGCTCGTTCTCCACAACGGGAAACCACTTTACGAGGCGCCTAGCTACGAAGCTGCGAAGGCGATGAAGCCTGCTGGGAAAGAGTATCAAGTTGTTAAGGCAGAGCCAGCGCCAGAACCTGCTGTTTCTAGCATGGGAGACCTCGCCCGAGCCATGGCCGACGCGGGCGAGCGATCGCGCGGGGAAGCGGCGAACGAGATGGTCGGCAAGCTAGGGATGAAGGCCGCAGGGCCGCTGAAGTCTGCCGGCAGTTTGGAAGGTTCGCCGCTGTTTGGTTCTTCGCAGAAAGGCCTTTTCGGCGACGAGCGCGGGGCGCTGAACCTCGAGGGGCTGGCGCCGCCGCGCCAGGTGGACTATTCCGGCATTGACGACGCGAAGCCGCGAGCGGGTCCGGGTCTGGTGGAACGGACCAAAGAGCGGACGGCTTCGTGGCTCGACCGCACCATCCGGCGGACGACCGACCGCTTCGTGGATCTGCGCCGGCTGGTGGAGCGGGCCGAGGCTCAGAACCTGTTGCGCGATAACCCAGACTTTCAGCGCTGGAACCAGATTGACCAGGAGATTGTGGCCGTTGAGCAGGAGATTGGCGACCTGGAGGGCTCGAGCCGGGCGGTGACGCGGCGGGGTGGCATGAGGGAGCAGACTTCCATTCCCTTGACCCGGGCCGATGCCGACCGCCTGGCGACACTGCGCAGCGAGCGGCTGCGGCTGCAAACCGAGAGTGAGCGGCTGGGAAAACGGATCTCCGGCAATCGCTTCCAAAAACTGGCCCGCGAAGTGGCAGCGCGGCGCTCGGCTGCCAAGTTGTCGGCAGACGTGGATCCGGCCAAGCAGGCGCAGATTGCCTATGGCGGAGGCCTGGGCCGGGCGCAGCTGGGAATGATGGATTACGGCGACGTGGTTAAGGACGCGCGCAAGGAAGGGATGGAAGACGGGCTGCGGGTGTACCTGCGGCTGGCGGCCAAGGAGCGCGGGATTTCAGTGGTTGAGGAAAAGCTGGCCGACCGCAAAAAGACCATGACCGAGCTGCGGCCGAAGCTCGGGGACCTGAACGGGCAGATCCGAGGCCTGGAAGCTGACCTGAAGACTCGCCGGCATGTGCAGAACGTCCCCACGGTGGAAAGAAGGGTGACGCGCAACAACGAGGTGAAACTGGAGGCGCTGAAGAAGTTCCGCAATGACGTAGAAGCCAACCTGCGGAAGGCGAGCTTTGAGGCCGACCGCTTCCAGCGGCTGCTCGACCAACGCCAGGCGGTGCCCGACAACGACACTCACCAGACCCTGGCCGCCAAACAGGAACAGTTGCGGGCGCGGGCGCCGGAGAAATTTGCCGCCATCGAGACGGCAGCCAAGCGGGTGTTTGCCTTGAACCGTAAGGCTCTTGAGCTGGCGTATGACGAAGGGCTGATTTCCGAGGAGGCCTACAACAAATGGACGGCGCGCGGCGATGCCTATGTGCCGCTGACACGGCTGATTGAGGAAGCCTCCATTGACCACGGCGAAGGCGAGAAGCCTGGCACGTTTCAGGCCAAACAGCAGTTTCAGCCGCTCGAAGGTGGCAGCCGCGAGCTGGAAGACCCAGTGCGGGCGTCGATGGATCGGTTTCAATCGATCGTGAAGCAGGTGGAGAAAAACCGCGTCGTCAAAAACATTGTGACCTGGATGAGCCAGCACCCCGACCTGGCTGAAGCTCGGCAGCTGGACAAAGGTGACGGTGGTCACCCCGAAAAGCCGGGCGCGCAGGAGGGAGAGCTGGCGTTTTACTTTGACGGCGAGCTGCAGCGCTTTGCGGTGGACAAGACGCTGGCCGACGTTCTGACGATGAGCCCGCCCCACATTGCAGACTTTACGGGCGGGGCGCTGATCGGGTTTGCCTCGCGCGTGGCCAAGGCTGGCATCACGGGCGTGAACCTGGCGTTTTCCGTGCCGAACGTGGTGCGCGATGTGAAGACGCTGGCGATGACGTCAAAGGCCGGCGTGCGCAACCCACTGAAGCACCCGGGCGACCTGGGGCGGATTGTGAAGCTATGGGTGGAGTCGCTGGTGAGCCAGTCGAACCAGGACCCGCACTTCCGGGAATTTCTGGAGAGTGGCGCGGCGTTTTCCACCCTGCAGTCGAACCTGACGCCGGAATACTTCACCCGCATGAAACGGACGACGAATTTTAACCCGCTGTATTGGGCGGCGCAGGTGAACCAGAAGATGGAGCAAGCGACCAAGCTGGCCAGTTTCCGCCTGGGGCGGGAACGCGGGATGTCTGGCGCAGAGGCCGCCTGGGAGACGCGGACCTTTGGCGGCTCGCCCGACTTTGGCAAGCGGGGCACGCAGGGCGCGGTGTGGAATGCGCTGTTTCTCTACTTCAACGCCCGAGTGCAGGGCACGCTGCAGTCGGTGCAAGGGGGCACGCGCGACCCGATGCGGCTGGGGTACATGCTGGCTGCCTACACGGCGGCGGCGCTGGCGCTGCAGGCGTGGAACAACGGCTTTGAGGATGAGGAAGGGAACAAGGAATTTGACCGCGTGACGGACCAGGAGCGGCAGCAGTACCAGGTGATCCTGCTTCCCGGCACCGAGCAGAAGGCGGACGGCTCGGTGCGGCATCAGGCGGTGAAGATTCCGAAAAGCCACTTCGAGCAGCTGTGGTTTAACCCGGTGCAGGAAACCATTGCCCGGCTGTTTGGCGGAAAAGTTGACCTGGCGCAGACGGGCCTGGACTTCGCCTCGAACCTGACCCCGATTTCCGGCCAGATCCGGCGTGGTTCAGTGGCACGCGACGTGGTTTTCGGCGGGGTGTCGAGCTTGAATCCGCTGCTGAAGGAGGGGATCGAGCAGTTCTCGAATTTCGATACCTACCGCAAGCGGCCGCTGGTGCCGGAGCGGCTGAAGCGGGTGGATCCGCGGTACCAGTACAACGCCACCACGTCGGAGGCGGCCAAGCGGGCCGGGAAGGTGACTGGAGTGTCTCCGCTGCGGCTCGAACATGCGGCGCGGAGCTTTGGAGGCGGCACCGCTGAGGCTTTGCTGAGCACGGGAGATCTGTTTTTGAAGGACACGGCGCGGCAGCCTGTGGAGGGCCAGGAGCGGCTGACCCGGCTGCCACTGGTGGGGGCTATCCTGCGTCGGTTTATTGGCACGAGCGGAGATGCGGTGCAGCAGCGGCGCGCCGATGGCTTCTATGCGATGAAGGCGCAGGCGGACCAGGTGCAGGCGACCTACCGCGACCGGGCAAAGGCGAATCCGGCCGAGGCGCGCCGGTATCTGGACGAGGACCCGAGCCACCGGAAGCTGCTGAGCCCAGCGGTGCGCAAGCGCATCAATTCCATGGGTGAGGCGCTCAGCCGGATACACACGCAGGCGCGTCAGGTGGCGGAAAGCCGGCTGCCAGATGCGGCGAAGAAGCAGAAGGCTCGGGAGCTCGACAAGCTCGAAGGGAACGTGCTGGCCCAGGCCGAGCGGCTGGCCAAGCAGCTAGGGGTGGGGCGGTGATGGACTGGGCCGCTGTGGGGGTGGTTGTGAGCATTGTAGGGATGGTGGGAGCTGCCCTATATCACTTTGTGCATACGTCGATTCGCTCAGAGATGAAGCGGACAGGGAACGGGAAGAAGAGTGGCGAGTTAGACCCGGCATTCTGGCAACTGGAGTTCCGTAAGGCGATTTTGGAGACGATGGGGCCGATCCTGGACCGTCAAACCAGGATTCTGGAGGAGCTTTCGAGGCGGGATACCTGTTGCCGGCACTGTGGAGAGTGACAAAAAAGGTTAACGCCCCGCGCGGGTTCGGGTCGATACTTGCGGTAAGCCCCCATTTCTTAAGCCTGTTATGAGCTCTGTAACCCTCGAAAAGGCTCTGTGTGATCGCCTGAAGGTGGAGGAAGGGTTTCGGCAGTTCCCCTACTGGGACTGTTGCGGGCAGCCGGTGCGCGCGTGCGAGTGCCAGGTGCGCGGCAAGCTGACCATCGGGCACGGGCGCAACCTGGAGGATGTGCCGCTCTCGGTCTACGAGGCCGAGCTGATGGTGCTTAACGACATCCACCGCGCGGTGGTGCAGTGCCGGCTGATGCTGAAGTTCTTCGATTTGCTGGATGTGCCTCGCCAGGTGGTGCTCGCGGACATGGCCTTCAACATGGGCATCGGGACCGATAAGCCGCCGGCCGGGTTGCTTGGGTTTGTGAAGATGCTGGAGGCCGTGCGCGGGTTAAAGTTCGACCGTGCGGCGTTGGAGATGCTGGACTCGAAGTGGGCGCGCCAGGTGGGCAGCCGGGCCGCCAAGTTGGCCGCGGTGATGCGGACGGGGGTGCTGGAATGAACGACACCAGGCTGGCGGCGAAGGTGGATGAAGCGGTAGCGCTCGATCGGGAGATCTCGCAGAAAACCGAGACACTGAAGGCGCTGAAGGCCGAACTGATCGCGGAAGCGAACCATCGAGACGGGGACTGGGAAGATGCGGGCGCGGGGAAACGGTGGACGGCGGCGGGCTCGGACGGCTCGATCGCGCGGGTGAATTTCCCGGGCGCGTCGATCTCGAAGTTTGAGAAGGGGACGCCGGTGGAGGCCTCGGCCCTCGAGTTAGTGGGCGACTACTGGCGGAAGCTCTTCGAGCCGAAGGTGACGTTTCACCCGGTGAAGTCTTTCCGTGAGCTGTTGCCCGCCCTGGCTGGGAAGGCGACGGCCAACAAGGTCTTGAAGCTGCTCGAAACCCCCAACGCGCCGCGGGTGAGTTTCGAGACCAAAGAGAAAGCGGCGTGAGAACCGTTGAGGTGTCAAAATGCCGAGGTCAGGTCAGTATTTGAACGGGGCGCAGCCAAAGACGGAGCAGGATTTTGAGTTGGTCGCGGAGGGGGCGGAGGATTGTTTCACCTATCACGCGTGGGACGACGATCAGGTGAAGAGTGGCACGGCTGTTAGAAGTGTGCTGCAGGCCGCGTTTGAGGCTGTGATTCAGCATTGCCCGGCTGGGCCTGACAGGTCGGTTGCCTTGAGAAAGATCCGCGAAGCCAGGATGGACGCCAACAGCGCGATTACTCACGGGGGCCGGTACTGATTCTTGACACCCGGTGCTATAGTTTTTTGGTTCCAATCAACCGGGTGAGACAGAAGCCGTTCGCCGGAGGGGGGCTTTCGAGCGAGCGGCTTTTGTGTTTTCGCCCCAGATTAAAGGAGAGGCCAATGAGAACCTTGATCATATTTTTCCTTCTTTGTCTTCCGGCGCAGGCTGCGTCTGTGCAGTTGGCATGGGATGCTGTGACGAGCTATGAGGATGGGGTGCCGCTGGAGGAGGAAAAGATTGTGAAGTATGAGGTTTTTAGGGCTACCAACCAAAGTCTGAATGGGGCAATTCGAGTAGGCTTCGATCTGACTGCTGCCGATTACACCGACACGACGGTAGTTCCCAAAAACACCTACTATTACTTTGTGCGAGCCTACCTCATCGACACGTTGCCGAGTGAAAACTCCAACGTGGCATCAGCAAGGATCTGGCCACCGTTCAAAACGGCGATTAGAAGCGTCGTGATTGTGAGGTAGAGACGGTATTATCTCTGCTGGAAGGAGCTGTTGTTGTTGTTTTTTTTTGGGGGGCTACCCCGTCAAAACCCCGGCATAATCCGCTGCGAACGATTGCCAACAGTGGCTTTTGGTGTTAACGTAAAAGTTGTAACTGCTTGAAAACGCATTCGCCGCTACCTTGACACGGTAGAGGTCATCGGTTCGATCCCGGTCGCGCCCACCAACTTAGAAAAACTCACCCCTTCGAAACCACGGCAGAACTGTCGGCGAGCCGCTCCCTTAATCGGTTGATCCATTTTGGCTGACCGTGACACGTGATGCATCACAGATAGTCAATCAATTCACCGTCGCTTTCTTGAATAGGTTCCCCTGGCTGAAGCTGCTGGCCTTGGGAAATAAGACGCGGCTGAGTTCTTCGACGGCTGCTCTGACGCTTTCGGGGATTTCTTTGGTGTAGATGCCGAGAGTCGTCGTTGCGTTGGCGTGGCGCAGGTGGGCCTGGGCGTCTTTGATGTTGCCGCCGTATTTGACGAGGTAGGTGGAGCAGGTGCGGCGGAAGCATTGGAAGGTGACGCCTGAGACCTTCAGAGCCTCGCAGCGGGGTTTGAAGACCCGGCGCAGGTAGTTGTGTGCGTCCAGGGGGATGCCACGGCGGTGGCAGAAGATGAAGTCTTGCGGCTCGGTCCATTCGACGGTGGCGCGGTAGGCGGCGAGCTCGTCGCGAAGGAGCTTGGGGAGGCAGACGAAGGCTTTCGAGCCTGGGGTCTTCGTGTCGTCGAGGGTGCCGCGCCAGACGTCGTCGGCGATGTGGAGCTTAGCGCCGACGGCGGTCGGTGCATCCTGCCAGTCTGCCCAGCGGCGGGCGAAGAGTTCTCCAGGCCGGAGGCCGAGCAGGGTGAGCATGTGGAAGACGAGCCGTTCCCGGCCTTCGAGGTTTTCAAGCGTGGCGATTTCTGCCAGCGAGAGGAAGCGGCTGGAGGGTCCTTTTTCCTGGTGCACCCGGGTGCGGGTGACGGGGTTGCGGTCGAGGTATTCCTGGTCGATGGCTTCTTCGAATATGTGGTGGAGCAGGGTGCGCAGTTTGCGGACGTAGGCGCGGCTAAACTTAAGCCCGTCGAGCCAGGTCTGGACTTCGAAGCGGGTGATGTCTCCGAGGGCCTTCGCGCCGAAGCGGGGGAGGAGGTTTTTTTCGATGGCGTAAGGCTGTGAGGCGTTGGTGGAGCCGCGCCAGCGGGCGGTGGCGAGGGGTTTGAAGCGGTGGGTGTAGAACCAGTCGAGCGAGGTGCGTGGATCGGGCCGGGCTTGCTTGAGCGCTGGCTCGGCGTCGATGAGTTTTTGGACTTCTTTGAGAGCTTCCCATTGGCGCATTTTCGTTTTCAGCTCCAAGGCTTTTTCGCGCTCGCGGCGTTTTTCCTGGCCATCGTCAAGCCGGACGTAGGTGTACCAGTGCGCGACCCATTTTCCGTTGGACTGTTCCAGCCAGCCGCGTTGGTGCCGTGGACGAGCCATATGTGCCCCCAGTTTTTTGAGATCTTGGAAGGGGGCGGACTCTATCACTTCTGTTCCAGGTTCTTCAAGCATTCCAGCACCTCGGAGAGTTTGAAACGATACGTTGGCCGCCTGTCGCCGGACAGGCGGATCCTCGGGATGTGCGGACGGCGCCGGCCGGAGGCGTGGTCGCGCACCCATTGTTCGGAGATTTTAAGCTCGGCGGCGAGTTCGGCTGTGGTGATGAGTGGATCAGTGATGAGTGACAAGTGACGAAAAAAACGGGTCTCCAGGTTTCCTCGTCCCGGAGACCCACCTGCTTTCCTTTTTTGAACGACTAGCCTGTGGTCACCTCCTTTTCCTCGTCTCTCCGAGGCGTCAAGCCGTTCTGCGCTCAGCCGAACTTAGTCTTGGAACCTTTCACCCAATCCATCCCAAAACGTCAGGCTGCCTTCAGTCTCCAGGCTTTCTCGTGACGCGATTACTCCCGTGCGCTCGGGGGCCAGGTCATACCGTCCACTCTGCTGGCAAGAATTGCACCGGTTGGGTTCCCGGGGGACGTTCTGAATTCCTCCTTTCCGGGCGGGGCTAGCCGGTTCCCTCGAGAGACGGCTGCGAGCGGCCTTCCGCGGTGGCTGGCTGCTCCGCCCGGAAATTGATAATGGCGTCGATCCATGCGTTTGACTCGCGCACGGACCGGTTGAGCCAGCGCTCGAGCGGGAAGAAATAGTCTGAGCCGCACGCGGGGCAGCGTGGCGCGTCGTGAATTTCTTCGCAATCGAGGCAGAGCCTGGCGTCTGATAGGTTCATGAGTCGCAGTTTTTCCGGCAGTAGACTTTACACTTCACGTCTTCCACGTCACACCCCATCCCACCCGTCTTTTTTGCACTCGCACTTGTGGGCCTTCGGTGCCGTCTTGGCGTTGGAGCAGTGAGACGGCTGGCCCTCGTGTTCATCGCCGCTTTGAGTGCTGAGTACTGAGTGCTCGGGTACTGAGCGGGAAATCGATTTGAGCAGCCAGCAGTCCTACCAAGGCGGCCACTAAAACCACGATCTCGATTGAAAGCAGGATTTTCAGCATTGCTGTCTCCTCTCGTCGCTAGTCACTCTCCACTGTTTTCACCCTTTCACGGGCCGCGCGCGCCGCGCGCTTTGGGAGCCATGAGGGCGCGCACCTGGCTGCAGAGGCTGGTGAGGTGTGGGATGTCTGAGACGTAAATATCTCCGTCGTTCAGAGCGGCTTGAAGATACGGCAGCCAGGTTTCAGCTGTGGCCAGCGGGGCTCGGCCTTCCATGAAGGCCTGGAGTTCGTTGGCAGCGCAGCGGCAGTAATCGGATCGCTCGGCTGAAGCGTCTTCGGTTTGCTTGGCAGCGTGGGCCAGTGAGCGCTGGAGGTTTGTGTAGCCTGCGCCAATAAAGACTTTTGGCACCGCAACCAGCAGAAAGCCGACGATGTTGCGCGTCTTGAGTTGTTTGGCGCGGTTGAATTTCTGAGTGAGGGCGTGGGCAATTTCAGTGTCTGAGGCGCTGGCTTGCTGCCAGCGGCAGGCGAGGACGAGAGCGGCAACGGCTTCGTCGTCGACGTCGGGTGAGATCTCCGACATCGCAGCGGCCGTGAGCGGGTAGGTGGCGACCACTGGAGTTTCAACTTTTTCTCGCGCGCTCGTCGTCGTCGAACAGATGTTGATAGGTAACTCTGAAGTAGAAGTTGAAGGTGAAGTAGAAGTAGAAGGTGGACTCGAACTTCCATCAACGACTTTTGCAACAGCCTGTGGAAAACTCTGTGGAAGAAGATAAGAACTGGCTGAGCACCAAGCGTTTTCGGGCAGGTGCTGGCAGTCTGTGAAGCTGGGGAGAGTGTCTCGCCCCTTACGCACGACGCGGAGCCGGGGGTTGTGCTTGAAGAAGCTGAGCGCGTGCATGTAGTGTCGCTTGCGGAGCTGGAACCATTTGACGTTGGTCTTCTGCGTGATCTCGCGCAGACAAGCGTCGATGGTGGTGGGGTCTAGCCAGTCGATGAGTGGACAGACTTCCTCTTTAATGAAATGAATGTCGCCGCGCATTTTGCCGTGGGCCGAGCGGTGAGGGATAAGGAGCGTGAAGAGGACCATAGCGTTAGGGCTCAGGGCGGCGAACTTCTCTGAGTCGGAAATGTCGGTGGTGATCATCCGGCCGGTACTCTGGGCCGGTGATTCGTCTTGCGGCATGGTCAAGCTCCTTTCGGTGGGGCGGGGATTAAGCCAGCGTCAAAGAAGTGGAGGAATTGCGCGGCGCGCGGGCGCAGGAGCACAGGCACTTCTGTGATGGAATGAACTCCGAAGGCTTCGGCCATCGGGCAGTTCCGCCAAGTGTGGCAGGCCCAGGCTTGCGGGCTGACCGGATGGCCGCCGGCTGCTATTAGAGCTGGGACAACCTCCTGAAGGTACTGTTCCCACGTTTCCCCTGTTTCAATGAGCGCGCCGCTCAGGTTGGCGCGGGTCAGGTAGGCGCCGCTCAGGTAGGCGCCGCTCAGGTTGGCGTCGCTCAGGTTGGCGCCGCTCAGGTAGGCGCCGCTCAGGTAGGCGCGGGTCAGGTCGGCGCGGGTCAGGTCGGCGCGGGTCAGGTAGGCGCCGCTCAGGTAGGCGCCGCTCAGGTAGGCGCCGCTCAGGTAGGCGCCGCTCAGGTTGGCGCGGCTCAGGTAGGCGTCGCTCAGGTTGGCGCGGGTCAGGTCGGCGCGGCTCAGGTTGGCGCGGGTCAGGTCGGCGCCGCTCAGGTAGGCGTCGCTCAGGTAGGCGCCGCTCAGGTAGGCGCCGCTCAGGTAGGCGCGGGTCAGGTCGGCGCCGCTCAGGTAGGCGTCGCTCAGGTAGGCGCCGCTCAGGTAGGCGCCGCTCAGGTAGGCGCCGCTCAGGTAGGCGCCGCTCAGGTTGGCGCGGCTCAGGTAGGCGTCGCTCAGGTTGGCGCGGGTCAGGTCGGCGCCGCTCAGGTTGGCGTCGCTCAGGTTGGCGCCGCTTTTCACGGCGCTCTGAACGCAGTCTTTGAGGGACTCATCTTCGCCGGAGAAGATGGTTTGCCCTTCCATATTTTTGATCTTTTTTTTGTTCATGGGGGACTCCTTTACGCTTGGAGGAGTAGGAGTATTACTCCGAGCTCGGCCAGGAAGACCAGGCCGGCCAGGAGGCTGAGCACGGCGGCGCCGAGAGATTCGGTTTCTTCGTCTTTGTGGATTGGCATGTGGTTTTGGCCTCCGGTTTGCATCGTGATGGTGTACCGCCAAATGGCGGAGGTTTGTAGGAACTTTCCTTCCACAAAAAACCTGTGAAGTGGATTTAAGAGGTGTGCCCCATGGCCAGCCTGGCCCAGTGGGTGGCGTAGTTGCCGGCCTTTTCGGCAGCGATGATGTGGCCCTGGATCATGCACAGGGCGGCGATCTCGCCCCAATGCTGGGCGCGTTCTAGTTGGGCTTCGGCGCCGTGGTGGCGGCCGAGGCGCGGCTGAGGTGGGTTGATGACGAGCGGAGGGAGAGGCTCGGGGAAAGCAGTTTTGGACTGCCAGGCACTGCCGGGACGGAAGAGGGTTTGGAGGAATGACATTGGGGGCTCCTTTCAGTCGCCTAGTGACGAGTGACAAGTGACGAGTGACTAGAGAGGTGCAGACACGTCGGCGCTGGGTTTGTGAAGTAGATAAAAAACCTAGGACCTGCCGTGGGTGCGTTATGAGCTACGAGGCCTTTCGGGTCGCCGAAAGGGTCTTTTCTTCGATCAGGATTTCAGACATGGAAAGGCCGAGAGCATCGGCGAGCTTCTTGAACGTGCGGGCGGTGCCTTTGCCGTGTCTGAGGGCGTAGGAGACCATGCCCGCGGTGAGCCGTGCAGCCCGTGCCAGGTCTTCCTGCGTCCAGCCTTTCAGTATCCTTTCGCGATCGAGCCGTTGTGTGTTGTAGCGCATGGGGCGTGACATTAAAAGGTCAACATTGAAATGTCAAGAGTTATTTATAAGAAGGTTGATTTTTCTTTTATTGTAGGCGGCGCATGCCTTTCGACATTGGGAAGCGATTTCGGGAACTGAGGCTCAGCAAGGGCTATCCAACGGTAGACAGTTTTGCCGCTGCCGTTGGGCTTTCGCGGTCGCGGATTTCGAACCTGGAAAACAATATCGGTGGGAAGCCGCATCGGACTTCGCTGGCGTTCCTGCTGTCCAAGCTTGGAGTGTCAGAAGAGGAATTCTTTCACGGGCGGCCGGCCAAGAACACGGTGCGTGACTCAGAGGAGCAGCCGGCTTACGGGAATGAGCGGAAGCGGGAGCGACGGAAGGCGTACGGACGGCGCGAGTATGATCTGGTTTGGCAGGGCACGACGCCGACGCAGCGGGAACGGCTGAAGCGGGCGCTGGCGGTGCTGAAGAGTGAGGACAAGGTGACCCGCGTGGCGTTAGAACAGAACATTGAGGCGTTCCATCGGACGGTGCTGTTGTTGGGAGAAATGAAGAAGTGAAGATAAAACTAGTGGTCAGTTTGGTGCTTGTGGTGGTCTTGGGTGTCCTGGTGTGGGCGACGCGCTACCAGCACCTGCGGGCTTCCTTGGGAACCGATCACGAAATGATCGTACGATTCGAGAGATATGGCTGGAATGCGTGGGTGTTAACTCGAAGCGGCTGGCGGCAGATTTCGTACGACGAGCAGTTGAATATTCCCCCTCCGCTGGTACTTCAAGCTCTCACGGTCGTTCGGGGCAGACGGATGCAGTTGGGGCGTTCAGCGCAAGAGCGGCGGAGGAGCCAATAGGTCGCGCCACATGATCTTTGCAGCCATTGACAGCTTGAACCGCAGGCTCGACCGGGTGAATGTCGAGCAGCTCGACTGGCGTCGCTGCCTTGCGCTCTACGACAGCCCAAACACGTTCTTCTTTCTCGACCCGCCGTACACCGAGTGTCAAGTAAAGCAGCCTTTACTGCTTTGGAAGGCTGAGGATATTCGCACTCTGCGCGAGCGGTTGAAGTCCCTTCAAGGGCGTTGGTTGCTGACGATCAACGACCGTAAGGAGCACCGCGAGCTATTTCGAGGCTGCAAGATCCGGCCGCTAGTCCGATTACGAGGGATAAATCGCAAAACAACAGTCACTAAGTACCGGGAACTGATCGTGTCGTCGTGATCCCGGCCCACAGCGCCGAGACGCCGCTGCCCCTTTTTTGGCCCGTAAACGGCCCTAGGTTCGTTTCGGGGTACTGGGGTAGCCGTGAAAGATTTCGATTGAAATTGAAGGCGTTTGAAGGGCCTTAAAAAGGTCGCTAGAGGGTTTTTTTGTAGTTCCTAGACAGATTTTCGCTTTTCGGCCGCCCGGGGGGGCGTTTTTGGAACTTTTTCAGGTCGGAGGCTTTGATGAGCCAGACCCAGCCGAATCGGGAGGCTGGGAGCCTCCCGTATTTTACCAAATTGAGGACGCGACGCGGGGTCACTCCCAGGATTGCGGCGGCTTCGGCGGTTGTGAGGAGTTTGGTCAAACGCGGGAGGCTCCCCGACCAGTTGACCAACACAGCCTTCCTTCGATATTTCGTATATTCGATTTGTTTCCTCATACCCCTCGCGGGAGGAGCTTCAACTCCCGACGACGGCTTCACCACGAAGCCGCACCCCGTAATGAATCCCAGGGCAGAGTTCCGGGACAGCGCCCCACAGGGAGGCTACTGCCTCCCTGCGGACGCGGCCAATCAACTTCTTTGCCTTTTTTCGGCTGGCGGGGGTTGTGCGGCTGAGCTTTCCCCCTGGCCATCCAATCAAGTGGTCAGAGGCCTCTTGGTCCAGCGGCGTGACAAAAACAAACTTGTCACCCCGGCCCAACTTATGCCGGGTGTTGAGTATTATTAGGGCACCGTCTACTTCAACGGTGGTGCCTGCCGTTGCGATTGCTCGGTATTCCACGATCTTCTCCACTCAGTTGCCCTCCACTATCGCGGGAGGGCTTGGCGTCCCCGCTCCGCTTGGAGGCAGGGAGGGCGGGGAACTTACTTCTTCAGAGCTGCGGCTAGTTTCCGGGCTGCCTTTTCCGCAGCCACTCTAGCGGCCTTATAGCCCCGCGGGTATCCGCGGCCTGCCAAGATGCCCACCCTGCGATGGGCATCCCTGCATTGATTCTCTAACTCTGCGATATTGATTTTTTTCATGTTCGCCTCCAAGCGATCAAATTTAATGATACAACTATACCGAATACGGAATAGATTGTCAAGAAAAAAGCGACATAAGGTTTTCTTTTTTTTTGGGCACCTGGAACCGGGGGCAGAGGCGATAAAGACGCCGGTCAGTAGATCCACACCGTGAGCTGACAGAGAATCCACCCGAAATGAACGACACCGATTCTAACTTGCTGGTCCTCTGCTCCTCCTTGCCGGGGACTGCCGACGTGCCCGCCGAGATCCAAGTGATCCCGGCTGGGCACGTCGACACGCCGAAAGGTTCTGCCACCGGGGTTTGTTCTTGAGAAGCCCTGACACCTGGAACCTAAAAACCTGACACCTGCTGACTCCCCCGTCTCGTCACTCGCCACTCGTCACTGCCCTCTCAGGCCGGTATGCCCCTCTTGTTAAGGAGCTTTGCGATCTTGTCTTGGTCGGTCTTTTTGCGGGTGATTAAGTTGGCGATAACCTCGCCGGCGTGGATGAAGAAGGAGCGCCAGCCGCCAGCCGGTGAGGCCAAGTCGAGATCAATCTCGAGGAAGTAGCTGGAAGTCGTCGGCGTGTGGTAAGGATGAAAGCAGACTTGCAGCGCTGGTCTCACGCCTCCCGGTTCTCGAAAGCTGAACTGTGTTCCGTGAGTGATCCCCGCGGAAAAGCGGTCATCAGGATTCCACCCGTTGGAGATCGCGAATTCGAGCAGTTTTGAATCGTAGGCCCAACCGAAAACCCTGTCCGTCTCAACCTTCGTGATCGAGACGTGTCTGTCGAGCCCGTAGTAGCGCAGCATTCTACTCACGTTTTGGAGAACAGTAGTCATCGTGCAGGGCTCGTGCTTTGCCTGTAACATAGTAATCCTTCCTGCCTGAATCCCCGAAACAAAGGGTGTGAGCAACAAGGCGAAAGGCGAAAGGCAAAAGGCGAAAGGCACTCAGCACTCAGCAGGTAGTTCCCGGACAAAGTGGACACCAAAAAGGGCGTCGAAATTTTTAGCGACGCTCGGGAAGTGGGGGAACGTGCGCCTGGCGGCTGAAGCGGTGGCGCTGTCGCGCTCGCGGGCTTACGAGCTGCGGGACGAGGACCCGGAGTTTGCCGCGGCGTGGGACGCGGCTGTCGATGAGGCGGCTGACCGGCTGGAGCAGGAGGCCTGGCGCCGGGCGGTGGATGGGTGGGAGGAGCCGGTGTTTGGCTCGCTGGGCGGTGGCGTAGGGTCTGGCGAGGTGGGCCGGGTGAGGAAGTTTTCCAACGCCCTTTTGATTTTCCTTTTGAAAGGGAACCGGCCAGACAAGTTTGCAGAACGGCACCAGGTGGGGGGCAAAGGCGGTGGGCCGGTGGTGGTGCGGATTGAGTCAAACGTTCACGAGGAAGACAGTGAGGTACCAGAGGACGAGCTCGATTGAGGTGAGCCGCTGCTCGAACGGTTACGTGGCTAGGAAACGGGTGCTCGATTACGACCTGGCGGAGGTGTTTGTGTTCACCAAGATGGACGAGCTGCTGGGGTGGATCCGGCGGAACCTGGCGGAGACGACAGAGGAAGATCCACGACAGCGGAAGCTGTTTCATGTGGGGCGGCGCTGATGGAATACCGGCTGCGATACCGCTGTGGGCCGGTGGCGAAGCGGTTTCACCACGACCGCGGGAGCCGGGTGAAGTTACTCATCGGCCCATTCGGAACGGGCAAGACCTCGACGGCGGCGTGGGACTTGATCGAAGAGCAGGCGAAACGTGTGCTGCCGTCGAAGGGAAAGCAGCGGTCACGCTTTGCGGTGGTGCGGAACACCTATCCCGAGCTGCGGGACACGACGATCCGCACCTACCTGGACTGGTTCCCGCCGGAGGTTTTTGGGCAGTACAACAAGACCGAGAAAAGCTACTTCATTCGCTATGAAGACCGCGAAGTGGAGCTGCTGTTCAAAGCGCTGGACACGCCGAAAGACGTGCGTGACCTGCTGTCCCTGGACCTGACGGGCGCGCATGTGGACGAAGTGCGCGAGGTGAATTACACGATTTTCAAGGGTCTGCTGGGACGGGTAGGCAGGTTTCCCTCCCTGAAGGACACAGCCGGCCAGAATCCGTTTTTGACTCCGCCACAGGTGGATCTGACTACGAACTATCCCGACCTGGAACATTGGCTGTATGGGAATTTTGTTTCCTGCCGGGTGGAGGGCTACCAGATCTATGAGCAGAGCCAGGAGGAGAACAAGCACAACCTGCGGCCTGGTTATTACGAGGATTTAGCGAAGGACTATGCCGACCGGCCGGATTTGCTGCGGACGCTGGTGCAGGGGAAGTGGGGCATCACGGTGAAGGGGCGGGCCGTGTATCCCGAGTTCGACTCGCGGCGGCACGTGAGCGAGCGGAAGCTGGAACCGGTGGACGGGGTGGTGGTGCGCTGCTGGGACACGACTGGGCTTTCGCCGGCGTGCGCGGTGACGCAGTTGAACGAGGTGGGGCAGTGGCTGCTCGAGCGTGAGTTTTGCGCTGAGGATGTGGGGATTGCGGAATTTGGTGAGCTGGTGACCTCGTGGTGTGCGGCGAATTTCGGGAGCAACCAGAAGTATCGGGATATTGCCGACCCGGCGGGCGAAACCCGCGGCCCGAACAAGCGCTCGGCGCACGATTACCTTCGCGCGTTGCAGATCAGGATAGAGCTTGGGATACAGACTTGGAAGGTGCGCCGGGAGGCGGTGGCCGGACGACTGCGGAAGTCGATTAACCGCGGCGAGCCGTCGCTGTTGATTGACCCAGGCTGCAAGCGGCTGGTCGGAGGGTTCGAGGGCGGCTATGCTTTCCCCGAGGTTGGAAACACGGGCGAGTTTGCGGACGAGCCAGCCAAAAATAACTATTCACACATCCATGACGCTTGCCAGTACGGGGCAACGCGTTTGTTTCCGCCAGTGGAGCGGGTGGGCCTGCCTGCGCCCAAAGAGAATGCCGGCCGGGATGCAGGCCCGGGGGGGTGGATGGGGTAGTGGCTGGTGAATTGCTGGCACAGTGGGTGAAGGGCTTTTTTTCGGCAAAACGGACACGATGGGGGGCCACGTGTCCGACGTTTGTTTGACTTGTCCGATAATTCTGTGACGCGGACGGCGCCGGCGGGCGCGGTTCGCTGGTCACCCAAAGCAGTTTGAAAAGGGCTGTTCCGTTAACGGCGGGACAGCCCTTTTCTATTTGGGCGGGGCGGAAACCGGGGGCCTGGATGTGTGGTGGCTCGAGGATGGCTGGATGGAGTCGGACGACGCAGATTCTAGCGTTGACCTGCGTTCTGGTTGTGCTCGGTCAGGCCGACGAAAAGCTGGGCATTGCGGTGCAGGTGGGGCGCACGCTGGTGCTGGCCGATGTGCTCGAAGAGCCCGCGATAAAAGAACAGGTGAAACGGATTCGGGCGCTGGGGGCTTTGGTCTTTCCGACCATTGGCCGGCTGTTTCAGGAGAGCAAAGAGGGTGAGTCTCGATATGAGCTCACCCTCTTTCTGTTTGTGCGGGACGCTGGGTACCTGTACCAGACGTGGTACCAGAAGCTGGGCCCAAAGCGGACGCCCGTGCTGGTGGTGGCTCTGCCCGGTGGGGTGAAGGACTTGAGTCTGGAGAGGATTTTTAAGTGAAGGGGGAGACATGGCGAAGCGGAAAGGGCCGCCTTGGTGGGCCACGACGTTGATGAGTGCGGCCTCGTCGTTTGGCTTAGGGTATCTGACGGCGGTTGGGTACGGGATGAAACCGGGGGAAGCCGCAGCCGTTGCCGGAGCGGCGGCACTGGCGCCGCTGGCTGGGGTGCCAGTGGCGGCGAATCTGAACCCGGATGGCGGGTCGGCGGAACATCGCTTTGATAAAGCGAGCGGGCAGTCTGTGGCGAACCTTTTTTCAGAGGAACAATCCAGGAAGAAATGAAGGATTACTGGGCGCAAAAGACGCGAGCCAGCGCGGGCGATCCGGCGAAGCCGGAGAAAACAGCGAAGGGTGCGGACGCGGACGAAATCGTGTTGCGGGCCATGAAGTGCCTGGACCTGGCGATCGTGGCCGAAGGCCCGAACCGCGCGGCGGCTCTGGAGGATCTGCGCTTTCTGACGGGTGACCAGTGGCCCGATGCGGTGCGTCGTGAACGCGAGCAGGAGCGGCGGCCGTGCCTGTCGTTTAACCAGCTGCCGAAATTCACTGAGGCGGTGATGGGT